>Ga0126342_10003809_pt1 | contig 25284 bp, 28 predicted proteins | sample Cyp1metagenome_FD_92528 | JGI IMG/M metagenome (GOLD analysis project Ga0126342, IMG submission 92528) | Coral microbial communities from Lord Howe Island, Old Settlement Bay, Australia - Cyphastrea 1 metagenome | ecosystem: Host-associated > Invertebrates > Cnidaria > Coral ... | reverse complement strand
CTGTTGTATCAATGTTGCAGCTGATGCTGTGCGCGCTCACTCTTTTGTACTGTTGGCAAACAGTCTCAGGCTCAAGGCCTGTTGATCCATAATGTTGACAGTGACATCCAGCAGCTGTTGAACAGTACACGAATTGTGTGTTGGACAATGTTGTTACTTAACAGAATATATATATATATATGATATAAGTGCCAATATCTGCAGTTTTGTCTCTGGATCTTTTAAAGTTTGACACATGCGCTGTTTCTGCTTTTGCGCACCCAGGTGTCGTTCTCGAGCAGCGTCTTGTCGAAGATCGTGGAGATCATCAGCGGCTGCGGCTTGCCGCCCAGCAGAGGCAGCGCGGACGCCAGGACCGTGTTCACCGTGACCACCTCAGCGCCGTCACACGGCCTTGAAACAAAACAAGGGAAAAAACGAGGGAAAAGACGAGGGTCACAAGATGTACCAAGATGTACCGAGAAGATGACAGATGGTCAAGAGGGTCAAGACTTGTCAGGAGATGTCAAAGGTTGAGAGGTTGCACAGATTTCGTTCAAAATGCATCAACATCATTCAACATCTGCTCATAATTTGCTGATCAATTTGATCTGATTTGCAAATCATTGACTTCTCAGAAATGCCGCGGCACTGCTGCAACCAAGAACAAATCGCGCCACTTTCCTCCCAACCTTAGCTCAGCAGCTTCAGCAGGTTCAGAGCTTTGCTAATCTGTAAATGTGTCAGAAAACGTGTCAGAACACATCATGCATTGGGTCTGGTTGGACTATCATGGAGTATCACAGTGGATCATGCTCAAAACACTTCCATAACACTTCCATTGACGTCCGAGATCTGAATGTGTCAAAAACGCGTTCCAACGTGGTTTGCCACAGCCGTGTGCCACAGCCGTGTGCCACAGCCGTCTGCCACAGCCGTGCCAGGCAGTGCCAAGGGACAGTCGAACGAAACATCGCCAGAGACAGGCGCAACAACCTCGAGCCGGATCCTCGGCACCGCGAGTTGTCACGAGCGAGTTGGAAGACAAGTGGAAGACAAGTTGTCATATCTTCGGACTGTCTGAAGACGAAGTGACAACGAAGTGACGACGAAGTGACGACGAAGTGACGAAGTGACGAAGTCACGAAGTTGGAAAATGATGGATGTGAAAATGTGAAAATGTGAAAATGTGAAAACGAGTTGTCACATTTGCAGGTCGTCTCATGTCGTCTCTGCGTCGGGTCATCGCACGGCTTCTCCCAACAGCGGCTCTTGGTTTCCTGCGGCCTCCAAGTGACAGCAGGTGGACTGAGGCAAAAAACGCAGGGGTGACTCAGAAACACCCACTGTGACATTGTGTTTCATTAAGGATATGGTCACAAAGTCACTACATTCTGCAGGAATCACTGATTCAGAATCGAACAAAACCATAAATTGCTGCAGGCTCCTTTCAGAACGCCAAAAAGGATGGTTCTGGGCCACTTCAACATGTCTATCTCTGAAAAAGAAGTTAACACGAATTAGATGGAACAATTCAGAAGCGTCACAACTATTCAGAAGCGTCACAACTTTCATTCGGCTCACAACTTTGGTCACTTTCCTTTGGATCCTTTGGATCCTTTGGAACTGGAATTCCGACCATGCCGGAAGTGACCATGTGGATATCGATATACAGTATGCATCAGTATATCGATCGGTATATCCATGTCATTCCATGTCAATTGCCAGATGAATCCATATAAATGATCCATATCTTATTAGACATTATTATTGATATGATATATATAATATGATATTTAATATATATATATATTGATATATATATATATATATACATCAATTAGCGGAGGTGCGCTGTTTGCTAGTTGAAAACAAGGTATCGGCTCTGTGCTAGGCCGAAGGAAGTACTACCCCCCTTCGTGCTTAGCTAGGGACCTTTTCCTTAGTGGGATTTCGCGCGGCTTCCCACGGGCGGCATTGCAGCTGCCTTTGCAACGTGCGCTGACTCACTGGTGTCCCGGCACCAGTCTAAACAAAACCCCGGGTGCATTGGAGATCCTCGCGTGGCCTGTGCTCTCCCGGGGTTCCCGGTGATCACCTGCGACAAGTTCGGCTAGAGCGGTTTATGGTTGGGGGCTCCTTCCTCTCATTGGTGCTTGTGCTCTTTTTGGTCTTCCAGCTGGACACTTCTGCCAAGGGCCTTTTGATCCTCGTGAACTACCAGTACGGCGACTGCCACAGTTCGCAGACACCTCCGACGCAAGAGGGCTGCTGCACGCAGAGCTTGGCATCTCCATCGACGAGGTATCATCAAGCTATCCAAGGAGAGACTTTCGAGCATTTTTGCAATTCTCCAGGTACATCACTCACGAGATCTGGTTTTCCTTCGCAGGCTGGTCACAGCAATGTCGGGCGATACCAAGACTCCGTGGCGATGCAGATTCTGCAAACAGCTGCGCAAACAGAGCGCACAGTATTGCCAGACCTGTCATCAACCCTGGCAGAATGTGATCGACTCGTCCTATGTGCATGGGACAAAGCAAACCACACAGGGACAAGGTCAACCACAATGCAGCCCCATGGCAATCTCAGCCAGATTGGTCTCAATGGCAACAGTCCCAGGGCAACCGAGGACGGACGCCATCACCAAGGCAACGTTCCAAGAGTGCCAAAGGCAACAAGACTCCCAAGAACCAGGGGAATCAGGGTCAACCAATGCAGCAGCCGGTGATGCCTATGATGCCGCCTGCACCAACCATGATGGGTCCAAATACGCAGATGTACCCACAGATGGCATATCCATTTCCGCAGATGAACATGACAGGACATCTACCACCATTGCCACCTCCAGATACTCCTTGGCAAATGAGTATGCCTGCAGGGGCCAAGATGCCTGCACCAGTTTTGCCAACACCAGCACCGGCACCGACAACGATGTATGTGCCAACTATGCCGAGTATGCCTGCAGCACCATGCACATCAGTTCCCAAGGCACCTGCGAGCTCTATGAGCGATCCGGGTGTTCGTGGATTGATGTCCATGATGCGAGGAAGACAGGCCGAGTTACCGGAAGACATGCAGAAGAAGGTGCAAGCCATGTTGCTCAAGTATGGCAAGCAGTCGACAAAGGATCTGCACGCAGCTGTCACAGCTTTGGACAAATCCCGCGAGGAGTATGATCAAGCTGTTATGGCCAGAAGCCAGCATCACGCATGCTGGAAGAAATTTCTTGCAGATGCAGTACAGATGTGGCAGTCCTATGCAGATCAGTTTGTCGAGCAAGAGCGGAAACTTCAAGAGCAGGTGACAGGGGCAAGAGAGACCTTTCTCATGGCCAAGTCCGAGCTCGAGAACGCCAAGCTAGATGCTGGGGAGGTCTTGCATCCTTCGGACGACGAGCTTGTGGAGGGCGAGAACGAGACCACAGCAGGGACCTCGACAGCCAGCAAGCTCACAGAGACTATGCAAGGTCTGGCAACATCTCTCCAGACCTACACAAGGAAGCAGAGACTCTTGTGGAAGAGGATGCGCATGTGGCCAAAAGGCCTCGCACCGCACTTCGACCAGAAGATCACGACATGCCACAAGTGCCTGGCGATGGTTCATCGCATTTTGGCAAGGCTGGTTGAGTATGACTCCAGAGTATGCCAACCTGAAGCCGTGGCTGAGTTTTGACCACGTGCAACCTTCCCAAGTGCCAGTTGTCATGAAATGGACACATAGCATTCTCCAGGAAGAGAACTTTGTCAATGAATGCAGAGCCATTGAACAAGCGCGATCGTTAGCTTTTGAGCTTGGGGTTTACGACGGCGTTCATGGTCCTCATCTTGGCGAAGTGCGCACATCAGAATCTCGTCCATGCCGACCTGTGAGAAGATTGGGGTTTCATCCTTTCACAGACATCTTCATCGGCAGTGAGAACGACCTTACTATGTATTCCACCATTGTTTTGGAATCCTGCCTTGGACATGGACAGATGCCATGGGCAGCGGGGCTTCTGAGAGGAGGAGAGTTCTCTACCATCATGAAGCCAGAAGATGATTCAGCATCCTCATTCAGCGCTGTGTTTCTGCCAGAACACATCATGCCTACACTACATGTTCCCATTGTAGCAGTTCCCAAAGGTGATCCAATTCAGATGAAACCGAATCGACAAGAAGATCCACAAATGTTAGACCCGTCTGATGGCTCTGAAGGCGAACATCCACCAGGTCGGCAAAGAGATCCTCACAGACCACCATTGCGGTTCTTTCCTGCCTGGGTTACCCAATTGTGGGATTTACTACAAGCCGAAGGAGCAGTTGAGATGGAAGAGGAAGGTCCAGTTTTGTATTTGCAGTCCTTCTACATCAGTCACCGGCATCACCCTCACCAACACATTTCTCGACCATTGCGCATTGACCGAGATTATGTGGATTGGGAGAGAGATTTCCGTTTTGTCTGGGAAGACTTTGTAGATGAGAATGCACCAATGGACATTCATCTGGTACAGCCTGAGCACCCTCTTCCAGTTACAAGAGGCGTTGCAGCAACAGTGCTGCTCACACAACATCCTGTTCCCCGTCAAGTTGCTTGTGTTGTTTCTGCGATGTATGACGATATTCCTACAACCAGAAGAGTTGAGTCGGCACATTCCCTTGGACATCTCACCTCTCCCAGGGACTTCCTATGGCATGCAGGAGCTCTACAAGCTTGCGAAGAAGTACAACAACAAGGATATGGATTCTGCACTATCAAAGCTGGTCCTTTTGAGTTTGATCAGACCAGACCGATGCGCCTGGTAGATGGACTTGGCATTGTGGTCCGCATCCCTCCAAGGCTTATACGGACCAAGAGTGGGAAGCTATCTTCTGTTCGCGATTTCGTGCAGATCCTGTGCCTCAGATGCGCTTCCCAGAAGATGATGATGCCGTACATTTCATGGCACGCTCCAGTGCCCAGTTATTTGCAACATACCAAGCAGCCAGTTCATCCTCCACCACCAGAAGCAGGTCTGCAGCTTCCTCAGACCAATCCAATGTGGATGAGGGAGAGAACTGGCGTTTAGCGATTGTCTACACCGTAGATGGACAAGCAGTACAAGTTGATGTGCCCTGGACAGATGCTCACCTTCGAGTTCAAAAGATTGCGCAGGCTTTCTCCATCCCAATCCCAGAAGAGCAAGTCACACAGGTCTATCATGTAGCGGCTACTCCACAAGATCTGGCACAAGAAGAACTTGAGTGTTTTCTTCTTCAACGAGAACAGGACGTACCCAGCTCGACGCTGTTACGCCTGATCTTGGTTGACATTGAATACCGTCCAGATCATCGTGGTGCTGCAATGCGGATTGTACGCAGAGGTTTTTGGCTTCCACACAGGAGCAATGCCATCTCAATCATCAGACTTTTGGGGTATGAGGGACATTGTTCTCCCCGATACAGGAGATGTTCTCTTTGGCACAACCACCATGTGATTGACATTGAAGCCAATCATCTCTTACAGCTCTCCCATGGAGACTATGTCAGATTTCATCTACCATGGAGCCCGGACGATGACATGGACTATCTCTTTGGTCAAGAATGTCAACCTGCATCAGAGGAACATGCTGCCTTATTCCAAGTACAGGCGAGCATTATTATCACTGATGGAGGTCATTTTTCTGGAGCTTCGGCGCCGCACTGTCCCATTCAGATGAGATCCATTCGTGAGAGACGGCCACCTCGCGACCTTTTGCCCCATGCTCTTCAAGAGCAATTGCGAGCCCTCTGGGATCGGCCACATCTTCGGCAACGTTTTCCTGATCGCTCTGAAGTGATGCTCTTTGACACATGGTTTCTCAGCAATAGAGGATTCCATCGATGCGAAGTTCCCAGGCTGGCAGCTCTACCTCCAGATGTAAGCACGTGGATCAGCCACCTCCGGCATGTATGGTCTGACAGAGTTGATGCCATGCACATTGCAACAATTGTTCCAGTACAGCCAGGGACCTCAGATCAGCGACATGGAGGGCATCTGATTCTCCTGCAAGATATCCTACCTACACAAGCAGGCTGCCTTTTCAGCCGACTAGGTCCTGGCAGTCCTCAGGGACTACCAGTACGTTTTGCAGCCATCTTTGAACAACCCATGACAATTGAGCCGTTTCTCACTCAGACTGAAATGACTTATCTATGTGGACAGCCTCAGGTTATTTGCAGATTGGCTTGGGCGGGATTTTATCTACAGCCTGGCTTCTCGGTGCACATCCTTTCGGGCACACATCTTCAATTGTCAGTTGACACCATGAACATTGGGTATTCTAGCCAAGACAATGAGGACATCGTCATGATGCTTCAACAGCCCCATGTGCGCCCAACAGGTGAGCAGGTGGCTCATACTCACCGGCCATGGGGTCAACAGACACGACCACTTCAATGTAAACTACCTGAAGGCGGAGTTGCATCAGACAGGATCTACACCACTGACCAGCAGCCAGATCAACAGCCTCCAGAACATCCGGAGGGTTTCATTGAGCTCAGACTTGGAGATGTCAACCAATGCCTCACAGAGTTACGAGGTATTTGGGAACATCAGACCATTGAAGCTGAAGGTCATCTACAAGTCATGACCTGGTATGCTGACACAGAACGCTGGCCACGTTGCCCAGAAGCTCGTGCTGTCCAGCTGCCCAGTGATTTGTCCCAATGGATGACTCGGCTCATTGAAGCTTGGGACGATCGAGCAGATCCAGATGAAGTCTTCCATCTTCATATGATTCAGCCACAGCCACAGACAACTTTCTGGGAAGATCATCCAGCACCACACGTTTTGGTGATCCAGCAACCAGTGCCAGATCGACGAAGTCTCCATTTTACTGCTTCCAACACAGAAAGATCTACCTCCCAACCTTTGCAATTCGTTGACACTCTTGCGCACCCAGCGACGCAGAGCAGCGTTTTACAGGCAGCAGGATGGGATGATCAACTTGGACTCCTACATCACATTCAGTATGAGATTTGGTGGGGAAATGACATCATCATGCAGGAAGGCTTTGCACATCTTCGTAATGGCAATGCGCTCACTGTGATTGCGCGACATCTCGATGACAACAGCCCACATTCTTCCATAGCTTCAGCAGATGCCACGGAAAATCATGTATCCCTGCTGCAGATCCAGGCAGTTCGTCAACCAGTCCAACTCACCTTGGAAAACCTACTGCCCATTGAGGAGGAGGAGATTGACTACCAGACTGCGGAGACAGCAACAGTGGCCATTCGCCTCATCAAGGGTGCAGAGATAGCTCCTCTACCAACTTATATTGAGTGCCAGTCTCCATGGTGCGAAAATGATGTTGTCACGGAGTTGCACTGTTGGGGTCACAGATGTGATGTATACCGATTTGGCGAACATGATGTTGCTCTCTGTTTTCCGAGCGGATGGAGTACAGAAGCAGGCATGAACCACTATATGCTCTGCCATACTGACACCACGGATCCAGAAGGCCAACTCCTCCACTCGCAGGCGAAAGTGATGACTGAAGTTGACCTGATGAGCTTTTTGTACGACTGTGGTTATTGGAGAGCACCCATCCAATCAGTAGAGTCTCTTGCGCCGGGGCTTTTCCGTGTCCAGTTCCTGAATGTGCAGGTTCAACAAGTCCAACACACCATTTGCAGCCGAGCCAAACCAGCATGGCCGGTCTGCACCCACCTGATTGGAGCACGAGGGCCTTACTTTACTCCAACAACTGATGTAGCTGGCGATGATTGTGTCATTGGTCTGGGCATTGCTCTTTATGACTTCATGAAACTGTTCACGTCCGCAGACGACATCTTATGCCGAGATCCAGCAGGACACGATTTTCCAGAAGTGACCAAGGCAGCTCTCAAGATGAGTGCATCTACGTGCCTTGATGACTATGATCGCATCATTGTGTACACAGATGGATCTTCCAAGGCGAAGGACAGGCACGGACCGCCAATCTGGAATGACGAGCAAGGCCATGGAGATTCCTGGGCTTTCGTTGTGGTAGGGGAGACCCTGACTGATGAAGAGCACAAAGTCGAAGTATTAGGTTGGACCACACAGCCGGTGATCTACGACCACCAAAGCGACCATTTCATTGGTGCTGATGGCATAGGATCGTACCTCGCCGAGAGGGAAGCCTTAGCCTGGGCTGCCATGTGGCGGCTCGCTCAGAATTCCAGAGTGGACACCTTATTTCGTAGTGACTCACTCACATCAACCAGACAAGCACTCGGGCTCATGGGCTGCTCGGAAAGAACTCTTTCCTTCAATACCTTTCGTGGATTATTCCAATCTCTAGAAGCAGCCCTTCCTCAAGGAGCTCTAGAAGTCGAGCATATCCACAGCCATACAGGTGAACCATTCAACGAAATGGCAGATTGGCTTGCACGCACTGAAAGGGAGAAAAGTTTCTACTACCCAAGACAACGTCTGGTCCTCGCGCAATGGCTTCCAATCATTCCTCATATGTGGACTTTGTTTAGCCAGGCGGATGGGCTACCTTCTCTTTGCGCAAATGGGCTTCATGCACCCACTCCTCAGCTGCCACCGTTGTCGAAACCCAAGCGGTGCACGGTGCAGGCCAATTCCTCTCACAGAGCAGGCAACTTTCATTTGAGTGCTGGCACGGCCAATGTCACCTCGCTCTACAATGGACCATGGGGTCATGCTGGGAAGACTGACTATCTGAGGCAGCAGTTTATCTCCCACAATTTGAACTTCCTTGGTTTGCAAGAAACACGGGCGCCAGAGACATTTGGACAGGTTGATGGAGTGCTACGGCTTGGTTCAGGTTCTGCAAAAGGACACTATGGCACTGAACTATGGGCGAACCTCAAGATCCCTTATGTATGGATCGGAAGACAGGCACACTACTTGAAGCCTAAGGACTTTCAAGTTCTTCATCGCGATCCAAGAATGCTTGCAGTCCAGATTGAAACACCCTACATGAAGCTCAAGATTCTAGTAGGGCATGCCCCACATTGTGGTCATTCTCTCCAAGAGCGTGAGCAATGGTGGCACACATTCTCCAATCATGCAAGACTCCGACATGGTTATGAGCGTTTGCTCGTTCTGATGGATGCCAACGCGGACCCAGGACCACGTGATGATTACGTAGTCTTCAAAGATGGCTTCTTATCCAATGAGAACACGCCTCTCTTGCAAGACTTTTTGACGGAACATGACCTTTGCCTCCCAGCGACGAGTGACTGTCATTGGGGGCCACATGACACTTGGGTGAGTCCGAATGGAGCACACCTTCACTGCCTTGATCATGTTGCCGTACAACAATGCCACAGACATGAGTGTACATACAGCTGCGTTTTGCAAGATCTTGATCTTGGCAATGGTTGCTGGGACCACAGTGCGACAGCGGTCCAGCTACAGTGGCATGAGCAATGTGACATTCCCCAAAAAGCCCCGCGGCTGAAGCCTTCTCCAACATATGACATCAATGGACTGCGCAGCAAACATGTTCAGCTGGCGATTGAAGAGTCTCCATCGGCCCCATGGACACAGGACATTGAGTCCCATGTTGATGAATTCAATCATCACCTTCTCCATGGAGTTGCCAACCATTGTCCACAACCACATCGGGCCCCGAAGAAACCCATCTTCACAGCAGAGCTCTGGCAATTACGGGAGACAAAGTTAGCCACCAAGAAAGCGCTCAAGGACATCTCCAAGCGACAGAAACAAGAGATGTTACTGTTCTGCTTTTCAGCTCTTCGATCTCGAACTGCTATCTCCGTGGATGGTGGCTTCTTCTGGCAATACGACACATGGTTGCTGTGCAGCCGGGTCCGAGCATACTGCAAGTTCCACTGCATTGCCAACCAATTGCGAGGAAGACTTCGGCATGCCAAATATGGGCAGCTCAAAGACATTTTGAGTGGCATGACTGCTACCACACCTGCAGCGAACATTTTGCACGAAGTCAAGAACCTCATTGGTCCAACAAATCTCAAGAAGGTCAAGGCCACAACCCTGCCCTATGTGAGGAATCATCAAGGACAAGTTTGTCAGAGTCCTACCGAAGCCCTGGACACCTGGATATCCTTTTTCCAAACGATGGAAGGCGGAGATCGCCTTGATGAGCATCAACAACGAATTGAATGGCTTGATAACCTCAAACGATTTTCTGCAACAGAGATCAATCTGCAACTCAGTGATCTTCCAAGCCTCACTGAGCTTGAAGCAGCCTATCGGAGAGTACAAGTTGCAAAGGCCACTGGGCCTGATCAAGTTGATGCCAGGCTTTGCCACCTTGCGCCAGCAGCCTTGGCTAAGAGGACATATGCCATCTTGCTCAAGACGTTCTTGCATGGCCATGAATGCTTGCTGCACAAGGGTGGTCGATTGCACCCCCTGTGGAAACAAAAGGGCGCGAAAGATCTTTGCGGATCCTTTCGCAGCATCTTGATATCGTCTCACATTGGTAAGTCGATGCATCGTTGTCTGCGAGCTCATTCCGCCGACATCTTCGAGAAGTTCCTACAGAAGCAACAGCTGGGCGGAAAGCGCAAGATTCCGGTCACCTTAGGCGTCCATCAGGCGAGAGCCTACCTTCGGTCTCGCAAGCAGCAAGGGCTCAATGTGGGGATGGTGTTCCTAGATCTGCGCGAAGCGTTTTATCGCATCGTCAGAGAGATGGCAATGGGAGGCATTACAAGTGATGAGACCATTGCAAGGATGTGTCAACGGCTCAAATTGGGGCAGGATACCATGCGAGAATTGTATCAACACCTGGACAAGGCCTCCGCCATTGAAAGAGCGGGTATGCCCAAACACCTCCAAATGGTAGTCCAAGCTATCCATTCAGATACTCATTTTCATCTTCAAGGCCAACATGATCATTGCCGTACTCGACTTGGCACTCGGCCAGGAGACTGCTGGGCGGATTTCATCTTCAGCTTCCTCTGGGCACGTCTTTTACATGAGTTGGCGGATGAGCTCAAACCCCTTGACATTCTGGACTCCATCCCCCAACATGGTGGACTCAGATGTGAAGGGATTGCCGCAGACCCAGAAGACACTGAGATGACTGGTCGAGATGATTATCTTGGACCCACTTGGATGGACGACTCCTGTTTTTGCTTTGCTGCCACTGACCCATTGACGCTTGAGAGAAAGGCGGCCAATTCGTGCGGCTTGCTCATACAGAGATCCCAGTCCTATGCAATGACGCCCAATCTCCAACCGGGGAAGACAGCTGCGCTCTTGGTCTTTCAAGGTCCTGGTGCAGCAGCTGCCAGGAAGCGATTCTTTGGCCCTCAAACGGACTCCAGTCTTCCGGTTTTACTTGAAGGAGGCGTTCAACGAGTGCAGGTGGTTGCCTCCTATGTGCACCTGGGAAGCCTCCTGCACCATCGGGGGGACATGCGACAAGAAGCACGACGCCGGTTCAGCATCGCTCAAGGAGCTTTCCAACACCACAGGAAAGTCCTCTATCAAAACAAACAGCTGCCTCTTCAGCGGCGAGCAGAACTCTTCCGCACACTCATCTTGAGTAAGTTTGTGTACGGATGCGACTCCTGGACGCTCATGGAGAAGCACACTCGACATTATGTGCATACCTCATTGATGAAGCTCTACCGACGTCTACTTCCTCAGGCATATATCAAATTGTACAGCGATGAAGAAGTTTTGCAGCTGACTGGCCTATCAGATCCGTCTGATTTGTTCCGACAGCAACGGTTGCGACATTTGGGGGCCCTCTACTCCTGTTCTGACTCAGTTCCTCGGGGGCTTCTCAATGCAGATACGGAATGGACGCAGTTGGTGAGGAGCGACCTTGAGTGGATGTGGTATCAACTTCGATCCTCATCCAAGCTTCCGGATCCGCATCACCACTTTGGTGCGTGGGTCAGTCTCATGAAAGACCACCGGCGTTACTGGAAGAAGTTAGTACGTCGAGCTGGTGATCATGCAGCAGCACAAAGAGACAATCTTTTCTCAGTGACTCAATTCCACAGAGCCATTTTGCAACAACTTCATCAAGCACAATGCCTTGTACAAGGACCACCGTCAGAAGTGCGCACATTGGCAGGGCCGGCTTATGGTTGTATGCAATGTCAAAGGAAGTTTGCATCTCGAGGTGGGTGTGGAGCGCACATGTTCAGAGCACATGGACACATTCACCCAGTCCGACGCCTATTTGACACGACGCAGTGTGGATGTTGCCTTCGAGAATTTCACAGCTATGGCAGGTTGAAAGCTCATCTAATTCGAGCAGACTACTGCCGACACAGCCTTCAGAGGCGCAATCATTATGTGGTTCCAGCGGCAGGCATTGGATCCAGTGAGAAAGACCACCAAGAACGAATCCTGGATGGACTTCTCCCTCCTCTACCTGGCCATGGACCTCATTTACCTCAAGGGCGACATGGAGTGGCCTTGGACTATAATTTGATCATTTTTGAAGAGATCTACATGCGCATGCTCGAGGTCACTTCGGTTGCTGAAGGCGAAGCTGTACTGAGAGCGGTTGCTTCAGAGATTCCTACCACTTGGGAAGACTTCCGCCAGACGCTGCAAGCCTTGGTGCGTGAGGCCACTCCCGAAGATACGGCAGTACTGGGTATCAGTGCAGAGGATTTCTTTGGTATCTTGCGCAGATTTAGCCTTGAAGCGCAGTGGTCTTTCCTTTGTGAAGAAACCGAAATCGTAACTGAACATTGGCATCGAGAATTGCACGTCTTGGAAGATTTCTGCACTACGGAAGCGCAGACGACTCATTCACGTCAGGGACATGCAGGAGTTCCACGGGGCTTTGGAGCAGTTCGCTACGTGTTGCACGCATTTTCCGGCAGACGTCGCTGCGGAGACTTTCAGTTTTATTTTGATCGTTTAGCTGCATGTACAACTCTTTGTCATTTCACTCGATGTGGTCATAGACTCCACGTGGGGCGACATATCGCGACCGCAAACCAGAGACTTCTGGCTAGGCGCAATTCATGCTCGATGGGTGGTAGCCATTATTGGCGGTCCTCCTTGCGAGACCTGGTCGCAGGCCAGGGAACGCTCCATCGCAGATCATGCTTTTGCCCCAAGAGTTTTGCGCGTCCCGGAGACTCCGTGGGGCCTTCCTTCACTCCGTTTGAAGGAACTGAGGCAGATCCGCGCATGGGCTTCATCTTGGAAGCGGTCGTCATGCTCTATTGCGTTGGTGGTGTGGCAGCGCTTGAGCACCCGGCAGCGCCGACCTCTGAGGAATCTGTTTCCATTTGGCGGACACCGATTTTGGCCTTGCTTTTGTCCCTGCCAGGCATTGAACTTGTTTCATTGGCACAGGGTCTTTGGGGTGCAAAATCCCCCAAGCCAACGTCTTTTTTGCTTGTGAATGCGCCTGACATGAGACAAGCACTGCGCAAGTGGCAGATTACCCGAGAGTTACCAAAGGGTATCTCTATCGGAAGGGACCAAGCTGGAGGCTGGTCCACCTCAGTTTTGAAGGAATACCCGCCATCCCTGAACGGAGGCTTGGCTGAAGGTATCCTGGCTGCTATAGGACAGTGCGCGAGTGACCCATCTGTCACTGTTCCGATTAGCTTTGCGGACCGCTGTGCCTCCATGATGTGTGCAGAATATGGAGAACACATCGGTCCAGACTATGCCGGCTGACTTGGAATTTTCTTGCTTATTTCCTTCATTTGGCTTGATTGTTTGCTTGTTTGGTGCACTCTTTTTTCGAGTTGTTTCAATTTGCCATCTTATTTGATTCAGTCAGCGGCTGCTGCATGGTGGAACCGGCAGCACAGAATTGATGTGCAGGCCGCAGCGTCTAGTTACGCATCTGTGTGCCCGAGCCAAAACAAATATATTGATATTATGTAATATATGGACATCTGGACATCGATATGGACATCGATCCATATGGATCACTGATCCATTTCGGCCGTGATGGGGGCACCGGCAGCACCGTGCCGATCCGAGCTCCAGGCTGCCACCCGCGGCAGCGGTGCTTCTCGCAGGCGCCAGCGCTTCAAGACCCCGGCCTCAGCTCGGAACAGATCTGGGAAAATATGGAGATCCTTTTGGAGATCCTTTTGGAGATCCTTTTGGAGATCCTTTTGGAGTCATGAGATACCAGTTTTCAGATGGAAAATTCTGTCAAATGGAAATTTCAAGAAAAGTTCAGCAGGAACCTTAAGCCCTTTCCGCATCTTCACGCAAAGTCAATCAACATTTCTCATGACCAAAGGGTTTTCTCTGTTTTTCTTTGCTTCAAATGCTGAGTTCCGTCGCAGTGTAGGAATGGCATCTGACCTGAAGGCACCCGAACCAAGGACCGAAAAGACCTACCTCTGAAGGCATTGCAGATCTTGCAGATCTTGCAGATCTTGCAGATCTTGCAGATCTTGCAGATCTTGCAGACTGCACTGTGTCTTTTCAAGAAAAGGCGAAAGGTTCAGGGGACAAATCAAGACGAAACGCTTGGATATTCGGAAGAGCGAGAGACGACTCCAGAGACCAAGTGAAGTTCAGCTCAGCGTTTCATAACTTGCAGCCTAGCGTCCCAGGTACCACCAGCCAAGCCACAGAGCACACCTGGCACAGCAAAGTTGAAACACATGGTGTTTTCATTTGTGAAACGATTCCCATTCTTTTCCATTCCCGTCATTCCCAAATATTCCCATGTTGAGACACACCTTCCGTGGAGATCTCCGTGCGCCTAAAACGATGTCGATGGCCAGCCGCATCACGGGATAGTCGGTGTCAACTCCTTCTCCCGGAAGCACGTTGGAGCCTCTGTCGTAGCCACGGCCCAATGATTCAGTTTTGTGAAATGGGGGGATCCTATGAAATTATCGTACCAGATAATATCCGATCGTTAGATAATCAGAATATATCAAAACAATTCAAAACAGCTATCTTCTTGGGGAAAGTGATGATCAACCATGGGCTTTTGGGGTACCGTACCCCGTGGTGAACACCAAGTCATAGTCAACCAGCTGGAGACCAGTGAAAACCAAAAAAAAACTTGAAAGAATCGGTTTAGAATCAATGTTCAGAGGATCTCTCAGGATTCTTCACAGCTAGAGGCTGGAGCAATTTAATGCATGGAGAATCCAAGCACAAAAGGCAGTTATTTAAAGGTTATTTGAATATTTTTTGTTTTTTTGTTGATGTTTGTTGTTTCATCATGTTTCATCATTTTGAGTCAATTTGGCTCACCCAAAGTGGATCCGTTGAGGCCGTTGAGGCCGTTGAGGCACTGATCAACGGCAGCAGCCGCACGGAGCCCGAGGTCAGCGTCCGTTCCACGGCGTAGGTGATGGCGCCCACCACCCCGGCCGTGAAGCAGCCCCAGTAGGCGAAGGCGTCGTAGGTCTGACACAGCTGACACGACGGGAAAACGACATGTGGGGTTTCACAAAGATGTCAAAGTGACGTAAAGTGACCACATCGTTGACCAATCGTGACCACCACATGAAATGCTGCTGATCTCTGCAATCTCTGCTGTGGATGATGAAAGAGTATGAAATAGTAGGAAATACTTAGCATTTTAAGTCCTTGTCTTACTGCAACAAATGACACATGATGTCAATGTGAATCTGGAGATTGATCACACGGCAATCGCCTGCGGCAACATCAACTCCAAAGCAAAGATCACGCCACCTGCAATGTCTGGCAACAAGGCGACGCCCAAGTGTGGAGTTGTTGTGGATGCAAACGAAGGGTGGAAGCACCAACATATCTCCGAACACGTTGCAACAGCATGCAACAGTTGCTGCTTCAACTCTCCAGTCATCGAAAATGAAATGGAAATGTTGAAAAGAAGAAAAGTTATCAAAGGATACTTTATTGAATGTTGCTCCTGTTATCAGCTTCATTGTCTTCATTCTCTACCTTCATCATCCTTCATCTATATCTCCACGATTCTCCAGGTCTCAAATCATCTTTCTTCAGTCTCTTCATCCACGTCTTCATCTTTCCAACTCTTCATCTCTTCCAAAGTCTCTTTGTCCAAGGCAAGGTGTTCACGTGTTCACAAACAAATCCATCTTGCCTTTGTCCGAGGCACCACAGGCACCAACACAATCCATCTAAGTGGAAAACCTTTTGCTCATCTAAAACATGCAAAACATCTAAGAAATATATAGAAATATCCCATCAAAAATGGTTCCCCACCAATCATCAACAACCAAATCACGAGCACATAGCGACCGCATGAAATGACATGAAATGACATGAAATGACATGAAACGACATGAAATGACACCATTTGGGGAGTTCAACAAGTTTCAACAAGGTTCCCGCCGCACCGATGGGCGCGGAGAAGGAGGCGCCGACGCCCACGGAGCACGCGGCCAGCAGCAGCTTCGACACCGCGGAGCCCACGCCGCTGCCACCAGCGCCGTGGGCGCCGTGGGAACTCTGGACGCGTTTCTCGAAGAAGGACGGGTGAATCACACGGGCGATGCAGGCCTTGGACAGGGCCAGAACTGGAACTATGGAGAACTATGGGGTTCCAGAGAACTATGGAAATATCGGAAGTTGGGAAATTTCCAGACCTTGGAAATCTCTGGAACCAAGGCTCCCACTGCCAGGTGAACATTGGGGCCCTCCTCAGGCTCACCGTCAAGAGAACATGTAGAGAAAATGTAGGGAAAATGTGGTTATCCTCAAAGAGATGCAGAAGTTTGTTCAGTTTCACCCAAATTTTGACCTTCATGTTCACCATACACGCGGTCGTAGCAGGTCGTAACTGGTTGTAACTGGTCGTAACCGTCATCGTCTCATGTCGTCTCCTTGCCCAAGGGCAAACCGGCCCCAACGCCCAGCGAAAGCGCCAGGGCTTTGGAGATCAACCTGAGACATTTCACGTGACGAGACACTTCGAGACACCCAAGAGATCCCAAGAGATGCAAAGAGATGTGACACCTGAGACACGTTTTGACAAATTTGACGGATTTGACTTCTCCTCATGTTTCTGTTCTTGAAACATTTGAAGTGGTATTAAGTGCAGTTTGGACTGAAGGTTGCCAATGTTGCCATTCAATTGGATTGCACTTAATCAAACAAATTGCCACTCCAAAACAAAGAAACTTGAGGTGAGTTGAGGTGAAACTTGAGGTGAATCTGAGGGTCGCACACTCGGAGGGTCAGGTAATTGAAAAGCACCTTTCCAAAGAGCATCGCCTGTGACACTCTTGTGACACTCTTGTGACACTCTTGTGACACTCTTGTGACACTCTTGTGACACTCTTGTGACATGGAATGCTTCAAAGGGGTTGATAAAGGGGTTGATATCAATACAACATCATACAAGCTGCATACAAGGAAAGGTTGAGATATCACCAAAATCGTCCAGTTCTTTACAAATCTTATCAAAGAAATCCTAAATCATCAATCAAATATCTCATATACTTGTCATATGGTTATATATTCTCAAAAAAAATGTGTGCAAGCACTACAGTCTGATGTCGTGGTGACCCGTCGCACCTTCATCTCGGGAAAACCGCTCCCTTCGGCTTCCATCTCAGCAGCCGGTCAGCTGCCCAGCTCAGTGTTTATAGTGACTACACTGGATGTTCAAACCATGCTACCATTTCGTGAGTCGTTAGTCAATAGTGAGTACAATAAGGCCACTCTGGCTTGCCCCCTTGTATATAATACCGTTGGGTGTTTGCAGCCACCCAAAAAAAACACGCCTAAATCCCAAAATCCTAAAATCCTCGACTCATTGATTCAAAAGATGAATCCTGAGTTGTGTAACAGCACTCTTGAGTGTCCGGACCGTGGGTCTGACGATGATGCGAGCCAAACACGCCAAGCCCACGTTGAAGCCATGGCTTTCAACCTCAGATTGGCAACAGACATGATATCACGTGATCAGGCAACAACCATCCAACCATCCAATTCTCCATTCATTTTTCATCATTTATCATCATTTATCATCATTTATCCAACCATTCAACGCAAGACACCAAGGGAACCAGTGGAAACAGATGGAAACTGGAGGGATTCTCCAGAAAATTCCGCCGCTCAAAAGCCGATCTGCCATGGCACGGCGCTCCGAGCGTCAGGGTGTGGCGAAGGAGGCCCGCCGCCCAGGTGAAACGGTCGATGAGGAAACTCAGCGAACTCGACAGGATCTCGGCACCAAACGAACGTTTCGGAGAAATATTTCGATAAATGGGATGAGACTCGGGATGAGACTCGGGATGAGACTTGGATTTACCAGAATTTGAGATTTGAATATCGAAAAAGGTGAATTTTACCATGACATGTGGTGATACAAGTAGTGATTTATTTTGACAATCTGAAGTGGAGATTTAGTCACAACTTGTGATTTCAACATTGGCAAAATGCTTCAAGATGCTATGTACCCATCAAAGTGCTGCCACCAATGCGACCATATTACCGATGTTGATATGGATATGAACTGGGGCACGAAAAATTGTGTTGACATGCAAACCAGTGCACCAGGGATTTGAACCATACTGCCCATTCCCTGATGATGATGGATATATGTTAATGGGTATGTTTGATCAATTAGTTTAAGGTCTAGAAATGGCGCAGATCTGTTTTTTGGTTGAAATGACAAAATGACGCGGGATTTTTTTGTTGGATTTTTGGAGTGCGACCAACACAAATGGTCGTGAGTCGTAATTCACCTTGTTACCTTCTCAATCCCAAAGATGAGAAACAGTCACAACCAAATTCCGTCCTGTGTTCATCCAGCATTAAGGTCAGACTGTGCCCCAAACTGCAGTCACAATCAAGAGCAGCCAAAAATTCCTCAGGATGCTTTTCTCCTGGCAAGTCCGGAAATTGTTGGCATGTACGGCATGTCGATGTATGTCGATGACGTATATGGATCATGTTGTCATGTTGCTCAATCGAAAGCTCGCCTGGACTTGCAAATCTTCACACCTCTGGTGATGCGCATCGTCAATCACAACAGCTTGTGTTCCCTGGGGCGAAACAAATCGAAACGACATCCACAGAATCCACAGCTCGGGATCACCCACTTTCAGCGAAATAGGTCCCTGAATGAAACAATGACATATCATGATCCTGTCTCCTCATATTTCATCGTGTTTCTTTGTCACTTCAGCATTTCACCCATCTTTGCAAGGACATTGAACAATCATTGAATTCTGTCACACGTGCAATGACACTTTCGTCTCACCAGGGTGGCCGCACCTTTCGGAACAACCTTGCCATGTTCGAAAGAGGTGTCTTGGTCGGAGAAGCCTCAGAACGAAACATGCAAATGTTGACCATGCAAATTTCCACCATTTTGGTTGTCTCTAAAGCAAAATCCTTCAGATGTATGTCAACTCGTCATTTTGACACTGTCAACTTCCGAGTTGTAGGACAGGGTAGCTGGGATAGCCGCCATCCTGCGAACAAGATTTTGATGACGTTCAAAATCAACGTGCTGAAAATTATCATAACAGCACCAGTTCGTTCCGTTTCAAAAAGCAAGAACAATGCCCACAGGCAACTCGGACCTTCCCCTCAGGCAGCGTGAGGCCTGCCAAGAGCACCACGTAAAGATTTCGACAACTGGTTCAATCAAACATCGAAATCATCAACATCAATTAGAATCATCAAATGCTGCCAAAGGTCATGTTCAAAGTTCTGTGAACATCAAACATGCCAAAGGGTTCCTGGCGCTTTTGGCATGCTGTCGCGGGCTCGGGCTATCTAAGCTCCAACGGCAGCGCGGCATGTGAGACCACCATGAAACCTGTCCTGACATGCTAGATCCAAAACAACATGCCCTCGTGGGCTGAAGCAGAAGCACCAAATCGACCGAATGAAACAAGGACAGCCTCAGGAGATAACAATCCTGTTGTCATATCTTCATATGTTCCATGGATCCCCTCGCAGTGAATTGTGGCTGCTGGTAGCAGCATGTGAGTGTTCGATGCTGGAATAGGGTTGTGTCTGCATTGGGTTCTCTTTGACAGCACTTGTGATCAACTGAGGCAAATAGAGTACACATCGCAAACTAAACTGGATTTCGAACAGTTGACCGACTTGATCGTGTTGCCAGAGAGTTGCATCTTCTATCCTGCACCACACAGCGTTGGTCTTTCTTGCAGGGTAGCTCTCTGAAGATCTCATATATCCGTTGTTATCCGTTCATCCCTTCTCAACCTGAAGATGTCCAACTTTAGACTAGGAAAAAATTGTCGGTTTCAAAAATGTTTCGGTATACCTTTTCCGGTTCTGTTCTGCAGTCGACCTTGGTGAGAGCAAACCCGGCAGTTTCTTTTAAAGTTCACCCCGTCAGTGGCCCACATCTTTCAGAATCAATGCCTCAGTTCGGGAAACTAGGCATAGATTTCGGTGAGAAACGAGCTGAAAACTGTTTCAAAGGATCAGAAAACTTGAAACTAATTAGTCTGCTTGGTATCCTCTTAGGTCCTTTTTTTGGCTAAGATGCTGACGTTTGGCCATCTCCGAGTTGCGGAGGCCGCAGAGAGACGGAATGAAAATTGGATGACAATGATGAAAAGCAACAACATTTGAAGAATCACCTACCGTTAATCCCTCCATCACTTTGATGCCATGTTCAATGAACAGTTGATCCATCAATCAATACGATTTCGAAAGTATGAGAAACGGCAACTTGCAGCTCACAGAAGTGCAGAATATTTCAAAATTCAGCTGCTCAGAACAATGCATCAAAGCGTTTCCTCGGCTGAAACTGATTCAAAGGGATCGATTTTTCAGGCTGAAACTCCCAAGTCAAATGCCATTTGGAACCTGGAGCCATCGATAAGGTTGCGCAGGTGCAAGAAACTACACAAAATCCACCCTGAGACTGGCTCCTTTGCAGAAAGACCTGTCGTCTCTTGCAGTGGCAAATCCACGTGTGCTCTATACCAAAACCATGCGTAGTCTTGGGGAGGGAGGAATCTAGGTCACTCTATATCTTATTGTTATATGCGGTTGTGCAGATAGCACATCACATGCAATGGCATGCCCCAGCACTTCACAACATGCACAAAAATTTGTGCGCTCTACCGACAACGTGCGCTCAAGAAAATCAAGCTGCTACACGGGTGACCTGTGGCGCTAAGGTAGATCCAAGGGTCCGGTAGGTTACCCGAAAGGTATCGGCCTGTGTCCCTGTGTCCCAACGCAGGTTATGAGCCCAAGGGTTCACTGGTGCTGACGCAATGGACCTGCGCCGACGACGAGGAGAAGAAGCTGCTGCTGGGTAGCATGTGGTGATGCAATCAGCGCAGGTGGCAGGTGATGGTGGGAGCTCGCAATCACTGCAGGTGGCAGGTGGTGGTGGGTCCTCGCAATCAATGCTGGTGCCTGGTGGTGCAACTGCAACAGGGGCTTCTGCGGCTGTGGCTGTGGCTGACAAGACAGCCGACCAAATGCTGGATGAAACTGCTGGAGAACCTCAACAAGGATGATCCCCCTGCAGCATCTGGTGCTGGGGTGAAGTCAGTCGGGGCCACTGAGGCTGCCGGGTCTGGCACTGCAATGGGGCTTTCGCCGGAGCAGCGGAGGTGGTTGGTCAATGCCGCTGAGGCTATGAGGACTGGCCAGGCTGTCGCGCCCTTGGCACTGCTTGCGAATGCGCCTGAGGTGCAAACTTTGGTGCCGGTGGGAGGAGCTGGACAAAGGCCAGGCATCGTCAAGCTGGACACCAAGGAGGTGATGACCAGGGACATCATGGTGGAATGTTCAAGGTCTCCAGGGAGGGGATGGGCTTCAAGGTGCTGGTGTACGGGGTGACGATCCGGGACAAGGACCTGAAGTAGATCAAAGAGATCAAGCTGGTGGTGGTCGACTCTTGGGGCCGCTCACTACCTGCTGGACCTCCTCGTGATGCTACTCTTGCTCTACGGCCTTGTGATCTTCTACCTCTACCCAATGGTTCTCCTCGAGCTCTTCAGCCTCTGGACGACGCGATGGTGGTGGGCCGGAGCGACATTGGGGACGAGGTCAACGTGATGGCCGAGCTCTTCAAGGTCCTGCTGTGCCGAAGTTCAGCCAGCTGAGCGCCTACGACTGCATGGTGGTGGTCGGGATCAACATGGGATGAGGACACCAGAGGTGCCAGCTCAGCCTGTGGAGGTCAACCCTTTTTGGAGCGATGGTGCACACCGTGAGGCCCGTGGCTCTGGTTCTCAACATGGTGGAGGTCAGGGGACGCCGACACATGCAGAGCAGCGTCTGGTGGCTCATGATGGACTTTCTCATCAGGATCTTCTGGAGATCGAGGCGATGAGTGAAGTTCAGGACAAGCTGAAAAATGAAATGGCCGAAGAAAGGGAGCCGCTGTGTCTGGGAATGGAAGTGGGGGTTCATACAGAACTGCAGATGGGAATGGGCCAAGCCAACGTGTGAGCGGCTTGGAAACACCACCTGGTCTGCCTGTGCAGCCTTCCTACGTTTCGCCCATGGTACAACTTCAAGGGGTTCAACAGCCGATGCCAATGATGGTGATGTCTGGGACTCCTGGAGTTTCTCAACCTATGGTGGTTTCTGAGGAAGCCTCGACTGAAAACCTGAGGACATTGGAGCTTCCAAACTGACGGATTGCACTGCGGTGGAGTTTGGGGATTGGATTGCGGTGATAACGCCACTGATGTCCGACCTCAACAGCACTTCGGCTTCGTGGTGTTCGCTGACGATAGCACAGCGCTACTACGAGCTCTGGCGTGTGGCGAGTCCGTTGGAGCATCTCAGACTCAAGGTGGAGACGCACCCTGAGGCCGAGAAGCTCCCTCGAACGGAACAAAGGGCTGTCACTATGTTGTTGGCAGCTGTGCCGGAACAAATCCGAAGGGATGTTGTTGCCTCAAGAAAGATGAGCAGCGTGGAGATTGTGTTCACCCTGCTTTGCAAGTACCAGCCGGGGGGGGCCCAGGAAAGGACTGTGCTTCTTCGAGAACTGAATGAAAACAAGTTGACCGCCAACGCTGGTGTCAAGGAGATTCTCAACACGCTGAGAACGTGGAGGAGGAACTTGGGAAGGGCATCAGAACTTGGAGTTCAACTACCTGATCCACTGCCACTGATGGGCCTGCTGTCAAAATGGTCAGACGCTCTATGCAGAGTAGGGGGATCACACATGGCTTTTCGAGTGGCGGGCATGCGACAGGCATTGGCCCTTGACCCTACTCCTATGCCGGCGACTGTGACTGAGTTTGCGGAGCACTTGCAGGCGGAAGCTAAACAGTTAATGTTGGCCACTCCTACTCCTACTACGACTTCAACAGTGTCAACTCCGAGCTCAACGGTTGCGCCTGATGTGAAAAAGAAGGGGCTGGTGAAAGCAGCAGCTCTTACAACTCCAACTGAGAAGGCGAGGTGCCGTTTTTAGGGCATTGCTGTTGGTTGCAAGCGGGCTGACTCTTTCAGCTTTGAGCACTCTTGGGATGGAATCCAAAAGAAGGGTCGGTGCTGGAACTGTTCTGCTGAAGGATATCTACGACCTGATTGCCCGTACCCAAAAACCCGGGATTCACCCAGCTCTCCAACTACAAAGGAAAAGATCTCGAAGATCGCGACGCTGAAGGCGAATGTGAAGAAGGAAGGGAACCCGAAACATGGAAAAAGGGATCCTACACCGACCTCTCCGACGGCACCTTCAAGGAGCTCTTCATCAGGGACTTTTCCAACAGCAACCACGTCGAGCTCTGGGCAGTGGACGAAAGGGGGAAAACTAAGATCGTCGAAGAGAGGCCGCATTGATGTCCGACCTTTCCAGCTTAGCTTGGTCAAATCCCTTCAGGGCCAGAAAGCCATCCAGTTGCGCTATGTGGAGGCCAAGGTGTTCAAGAACGATGGTTAAGGTGGCATTGGTAGATGGTGGCGCGACCCATGCATTGAGGCGTGGTACAAAGTCCGAGCTGGAAAACTCTGAGCCGGTGACTGTGGAATTGGCTCATGGATCGACGGTCCTTCGGAAAAAGAAGAGCTGCAGCACTCTTCTTACCAGCGACGACATCGAGCCCATCTTGCCTGTGCGACTTCTCATCGACCATGGATTCAATCTGACATGGACATCAAGTGGGATCAACATTCATCATCCTCGACGTGGGGCCCTTCGATGCTGGAAAAGACAGGGGTGCCCTGTGATGCATAGGGAGGAAGCTTTGGCGCTGATGAAGGACCTGGAACAGCTTGAAGTGAAGAGCGCTGTGGATGACGAGGCGATCGCATGGTGGTCAGAGAGGTATCCAAAAGTGCCAAAGGAGGTGCTGAAGTTCATGGTGGGCCAGAATGACAAATGGGAAGATCTGGATCATGGCGGCTTGCCCTTCAATCGGCATCGTCGACGACAGCTGGAAACTTGCCGCGGGGTGGTGCTGCATCTCTATGCGGGGGGTGTTCAACGAGCTGGCTTCCAGGTGCTTAATTTGGATGTGACACTGGGGGCCTGATGCATCTGGCGAGATGTGGTCAAATAAAAGTGGTGTTGGGAGGTCCGCCTTGTCGCACTTTCAGTCGGTTACGGCATCAACGGCCGGGACCAAAACCTCTACGAGGACGTGGTGAAAAGAGGTGGAGACTTGAAGATCTCACCGATGAGGAGGTGGACAAGACCCACGGAGATACAGCTTTGGTCTTGAAGATGATGGCCATCTACGATGTGGTGGTTGAAGCATCTGAGCACCCCACGGATCCGAAGGACTACCTGTATGAGGCCGAGCAGTACCCTTCGATCTGGAAGCGGCCAGAAGTTCACGATTTCGCTCAACGACATGGTCTTCAGACAGTGAAGCTGGACCAGGGCGCGTGCGGGCACAGTCGTGTCACACCTACGACGCTGCTGACTGACCTGGAAGCCATGAAGGAATTGGACGGCCTCAGAGCCAATGGCGCCAAGGAGGAGATTGAGCTGAACCTCGGTCCTCGCATGCGAAAGAACTCAACGTGGTCCGCATGGGCACCAGGCCTTGTGAGGGCCATCCAACTTGCCATCATGGAGCTTCAGGACGCCATAAAAAATCCTCGGCTAAGGGTTAAGATTATTTTCCGAAAGGCACTTTGCACAAAAGGGTTCTGTGCAGAGCAAAAGTGCCTAGGTTGCTTCCCCGCAAAGAGCCTGTCACCATATGTATGTATGTATGTATGTATGTATGTATGTATTTATGTGTGTATGTATGTATGTATGTATGTATGTATGTATGTCTGTCTGTCTGTGTTTGTTTGTTTGTTTGTTTGTTTCTATCTATCTATCTATCTATGTATCTATGTATCTATGTATCTATGTATCTATGTATCTATGTATCTATGTATGTATGTACGTATGTACGTATGTACGTATGTACGCATGTACGTAGGTATGTAGGTTTGAACGTATGAACGTATGAACGTATG
>Ga0126342_10003808_pt1 | contig 25284 bp, 27 predicted proteins | sample Cyp1metagenome_FD_92528 | JGI IMG/M metagenome (GOLD analysis project Ga0126342, IMG submission 92528) | Coral microbial communities from Lord Howe Island, Old Settlement Bay, Australia - Cyphastrea 1 metagenome | ecosystem: Host-associated > Invertebrates > Cnidaria > Coral ... | reverse complement strand
TGAGATTGGAATGCAAACCACAGTTGACAACCATATGCATTCATGTACAGCATTGGTCTCCCTGCCGACATTGGCTCAAGTTTACGATCCGCCGACCCGCAGAGAAAAGAAGTGTCCGAGCAGCCGCTTGATTTGAGGACTTCACAGACTACAAGTTCCTAGTAGACCTCTATTACACGCAATCAATAAAGGCACAGACCTTTCACAATTATATATAATTATATATAATTATATAATTATATACAGTATACAATCTAAATATCAAGACAGCTACAAGATGCTACAAGGGTCTGCCATGACGCAAAGTGATGCAGAGTGGATGAGACTTTATGGGCACTGAATCCAGTGTAATGGTGGTTTGCATTCCTCGTATACATGTTCAAGCATGTGAAAGCGTGGTTTGGACACCCTTGCGATGTGTTTCGTGGATTCGAACGTGCAAACCGTTTAAACACTCTGCTTTGTCTATTGTAATGAATCGCATATAATATCATATAATTATGTTGCTAATACTGCATGGTATTGCGTGTTATTGTATGCAGATACCGCGTTTGTTTCCGTTCTACTCTGTACAGATTTTGAATTCAGATTTGACTTGGCAGTCCACCTAGGAGCCGAAGACGAAGCCGTGGGCAAACGTCGCCTTCTCAACAATTCCTTTCAATATTCAGCTTTTCTGCGGCAGAACTATGTCCTTGTTTTATCTTTATTCGGCGGCATGCATTGGCATACAGGCATACTTATACTTTGATTTTGCACACAGACCCTAGGACACAAAACAAACTCTACTGGTGTTCAGCCACATAGGAAAGACTCCTCATGACTCCTCCACCCAAATCAAAGGACTCACGATAAGCCAGAAGCATCCAGAAGCCATCTTGGGAATCTTGGCCTTGGTTTTGCATTTCTTTTTCTTGGCCGCTTTGAGGCAGCGTCGGAAGCGGCAAAGAGAGAAAAACTCTTCAGACGTACGGTCTTTTGGATGCAGATAGAGAGGCTGAAGAGAGACCAAACACGGTGGGAAGGAGACGCAAGGAAGTATTGAGAGTTGTTGGCCGCAGCTGAGGAAAAACGATGGAGGCAGCTTGATTGCGTCGAAACGATGTTTGGACATCCACTCGACTGCTGCGCGGTCCTGTTTTGCCATGACTTTTTCTGCCAGGCAAGAAGGACGGAAAGAAAAAGGCGAAGAAAGCACCTCGGCTGCAGTTTTGACACTGCGGGCCTGTGAAAACCGTATCAACTTGCCATCACCGATCTTGCTTGGATCTGCTTCAGCAAAAGGGCATCCAACGAGTTGTGGGGTGCTTTCATTCACCTGGTTTGATCTTGCTAGCTCCCTTGTTCGTTTGTCCTTTGATACATTTGATACCTTTTTTCACATAACGTTTAACCCAGGCTTTGTGGTCGACTATTGAGTTCCTTAAAAGCTCAGCTGGCAGGAGCGAATTCCATGATTGCTGAGGCCGAGAAACCAGATAAAAAGGAGACAGATGAGAAACCGGAGAAGACCGAGAAGGATGAGAAGCAGGCTGAGAAGCAGCCAGAAGAAACAAAAGAGAAGCCAGACAAGCCAGACAAGCCTGAGACAGCTGACGCTGACAAGGTGCCATGCGATGCTTTTTGGGACAGTTTCACATTTTCTTGATAATATAGCAAAAGAATGCAAAAGAGCACCTGTTTTGTTTTGTTTTTGTTTTGTGATTTCACAAGTCCTACTTGCTTGTACTGTACTGCAGCTCGTCTTTGTTCTACTGCAGTCTCCCTCAATGTGATTGTTCTATAAGGCTTTGCCTTACAGAGGGCATGTGAAGGACTATGAAGGGAATTCCGCGCAACATCGCAGGCTGACAAAGTTGAAAAACCTGATAAGCCGAAAGACAAACCCGACAAGGACTGCTCGATTGAAGCTACAGAGCCAGCCTGCAAACCGTGCAACTATTGAATAAATTTGATCCTGCTAGGCTGACAAAAAGCCTGGCAAGAATGAAAAGGCTGCTGGGTTCGCTTTCTTTGGCCAGACATGCCTTTATATGCCTTTGGTATGCTTTGGTGACTTTGTGGAATGCACGTGACAGCTGGCGTCGCTCGCTGTTGCAAGGCCAAAGGCAAAAAAACAAAGGATGGTAAGGGAAAAGCAGAGAAAGGACTCCATGGCTTTGGGTCTGCAGCACTTTGAAATGTTCAAACAAACTGCTGCAGATGTAATTAGGAGATGAGAAGAACGACAAGACGAAGAGCAAAAGTGAAAGCAAGAAGGACTCGCACTTGAGTCCTTTCCCTGAATGCAGCCTTTCTTTGGGAATGACGCAGTGCAAAGACGGACACTTTCCTCTGTTGAAGTGGCATGAAGCGGATATCGAGCCGCACTTTGGACCAAGCTGAAAGACCTGACGTTATTGAGACAATCAAGTGAAAACAGTTGAAAGCCGCGATCTATGATTGCAAGGATCCAGCTGCAAAGGCTGATGCAAAGAAGAAAGCAAAGGCAGCACTGGAGCAGACTCGGGGAAATTTGGTAAAAGATGTAAAAGTTGCCTTTTTTATCCTTTTTTTGTGGCACCGTTTCTCACGGTTTCTGCTTGAGGCCAAAAAAGACAAGGGCAAGTCTTCAAGTTATGACAGCTCTTACTCTTCTTCATCTTCCAGCAACTCGGACTTAGACTTCGGCTGTGCGAGCCGCCTCCTTTTGTGCATAACTTCCTTGAAGGTGAAAAAATCAAACATGAATCAAACATGAATCAAACTTGAATCACACATATCAAACGACTTTGAAGCAGTTTCTGTAGCAGGCTTGACGTTCAAACATCCCAGGCAGCGATGACGATGAGGATCAGCAGCAGCAACAGCAGCAGTATTTGTACCTTGGCTTCCAAACATGCAACACAGACTTGATCCAAAGGTTTGAGCAGTTTCAACCTGTTTAATGCAGCATGGTTCGTGAAGAGACGTTGCAACATGGGCATTCCAATGGAGACCTTCACTGGTCAAAATGAAACCATGACACCATGCTGTGGTATTCCTTGTCGTCACAATTCCGAGTCACACACGTGCAAACAGTGCATGTTGAGGAATGCCATGAGCCAATGGGCGATGATGCAGGTTTGCGGGTCAGTCAACATGTGCATCACAGCCTTTTAGGGCATTGACATGTTTGACAAATGATGATTAGGGACCATGGATAATTCAGTCAATTATGACATATTCATGTTTACGTTTACGCCACTTGGAGGAGAACACACTAAGAATCCGTGAAGAGGGGACACAACGTCTATCCACACATATGTGAGTTCATCAACCCGCTCACTATCTTTCCCAAAATGACAGCCAGCATCCCTGCAGCATGAGTTCTTTTTTCCACAGCTTCCGCATGGCACAATAAAGCACCTGTCAAGCAACTCATAGGGCGCCTCGCCATGGGGGCGCAGCAGGGGAGGTCTTGGCTCTATGCTGTCCATGACAGATATACAGAGCGATACACAACGCACAAAGGCGACTTCGATCTTTCGCAATTTTCTGACATGTCTGATACATCTGATACATCTGATATATCATATTATCTGACATGTATTTGTTCATATCACTGTGGACAAGCATTGCAACTAAACAAAACCATACATCATATACAATTTGCAAAAATCACACACTCCCCCGCTCAACACAACGCTCTAAGATCCTCTAAGTACAAGACTCTTGCAGCTGAAGAGGTGAGGTCCTACAGATGCAGAGTCACACAATGTCATGTCATACATCTAGAATCAGAATTAATCAGATGAGCCGGCTGTGCAGCAAGATTAATATCTACAGCTGACATGCAGGACATGCAGGACATGCCTGTAGAACAGGATTGAACAGGATGCCGGGAGAACAGCCAGCAACTGTTGGAATCTGGATACTCTTGGCACGCCTGACACAGCATCAGCAAGCACAAGAGAGCAAGCACTTTTGAGAGCGAAGTCAACTGATCAACTCAGAGGAAACTCAGCAAGAAACTCTCTCGGCGAATTCCAGTGCTTGGACTATCTTGGACTTCTCGCGCAGGCGTTAGGCTGGCTTGTCGTTTGACAGGTGAATGATGGTGAATTAATGGTGAATGCTTATTGGTTGCCGTATGTCATTCTGTGTCACTAGAATGGGGTGGTCGCTGCTTGTAGCAGCTTGCAAAGAAGGTCGCATGATACCAGTCTGACATTACATGTTACCTTCCTTCTCTTGACCTGCCCTGCCGCCAGCCCGCAGCAAGGAAGACTTTGAACTTTGAACAGTTTGATCCCTCACTTGCAATCGGACGTAGCAGAGCCATCAAGCAGCAAGATGTTTCAAATGTACTGGTAGTATTGACGATGCTTGTGTGAAATCCGCAACACTGAAGCTTGAGATCAAACAACAGGTTACGAGTTGCAAGCTTGGTATGACACAGGTCTAACATAGGAGTTAGAAGAGAACATATGCAAGGACAGGGCAAGGAGACATCTCTCACTCGCGCCTTTAGCCGTCATCTCATTAGGATTCAGAATGCAGCCTCTCCTAAAAGACAGCTGAAACTGACTAACGTGATCCCTCCATGCACAGGAATCGATGCCCATACGAAATGTGCCGCTTCAAACCGGCTGGACCCCTTTGCCTTTCTTCTGGCCAAAGCGATGCTACATGCGCCACTTTTGAGCCATTTTTCACAAACATCTATACAGCAACGTACCGATTACTGTAGTTTATTTTTCAATCCTGGCCAGTTGGCAAGTTGACGGTAGATTACTGTAGTTCATGGTAGGCTCAGAACCTCCTGATTAATCCGCGAAAGTCGATGTAGATCAAGGCAGCGAAGTGGCCTTGCAAGAGAGAGAGACCTGAGTTGACACAAGTCAACCAGTCAGCAACCAGTGCCACTCCATCAGGGGCACATATTTCTCTCAGTTCTGAAGTCCATAGCATGTCAACAGTCATCGCAAGAGCGAGACTTGACGTCCGCTTTGATTAGCGTTGACTTGAAAGTGAGATTGAGACAGACTTATATAGTTTATGTGAATCTGTTGTAATTGTAGTCTATTTGTGTGCTTTACGTCAATGAAGATACATCCACAACGATTTTGCTGCTCTCACTTTCAACTTTGCATGTTTTCCCGTTGGGGTCACTTGACCACAAATGGTTCGGTGCTCCTGTTTGAACCCTTCTTCTGGGTTAGGCATCTTTCGCTTTTCTCAGGCCTCAAGTCAAGGGGTTTACACTCCACAAGTTAGTGTCGACTTCTTGTTTTTCGTGTTCACACACACATCATATACACACATATATATATACATATACATACACGTGTATATATATATGATTATATACGTATATCTATAATTATATACGTACATATATATATATATATACATACATATTATATAATAGTATAATATATTATGATATATTATATACATAATAAGAATAATATGATATTTACATATGAAATCCCACATATTGTACATCACTACTACAAGTACACTACTTGACTACTTGGTTTGCTTTGACGCAAACATGTTGGTAAGTTTGAAGAGTATACAGCCTGACAGGGTGAATGCAGGTTGCGTTCACAGCCGGCCTCCAATGCATCCTCTCACCCATGTGACAAACCATTCAAATTCACCCAACCAAACGAACTATATCCAAATGAGCAAGCAGCAAGGGGCATAGCAGAAACAGCTTGACAGGACATCGAAACATGTGCTGATCATTGCTGGTCACTAAAGTGTAAGTGCAGCAGACGGCCCTTCGGAAGGAGCCGACTGTGAATCATGCAAACTACACACTACAGAATTCCACAAAGAGATTAAGCTGCATGCGAGGGTAGGTATCAATCAGACGACAAGGAATTCACATGTTAAAGAAAGCTAGATAGGCATGGCATGCAGTGCCAATGTTTGAGCTGGTACTCGACCTTCCCATCGATGATGCGCAATGCAGGGTATGCCGACGGCCATGGGCACATCGCAGATGGGCATGGCTGGATATGCGCAGTATGCAGGAGGTGCACCGACAGCCAGAGATTGAGCGGCAAAGCGAAACGAGCCAAGCTGTACAAGCTGTACAAGCTGTACTTGTGTGCTGTGATGTTTGCAGGTCAGTATCCTGGATATGGTGCTGGTGCTTACGGGTACTCTGATCCCTATGGAAGGCCACCTACCAACTGTGTTTTTCAATGCCGCTCCAAGTTGAAAAGCTGTTGAAAACTCAGAGCGATTTTTCGAGGCCATATGGCTCCATGGGCGAGCAGGTGCCGGCAGGTGGAGTTCTGCAGAGAGTTCTGAAATGTTCTGAATGTGGTCGATTCTGCCACTGTTCATTTTGATCTCCCCAAAGGGTGACTGGGGCCCTGTGAAATCTGTGAAGGCTGTGGCTATATGCAGGGCGTCACCCCACCGCCTCCACCGCCGATGGCCCCTCCCGGAGCTCCGCCACCACCTGCTGCTTGGTCAAAAGCGCCACCAAGACCTGAAACATCCTGACACAGTGACTCCACGGTGACTCCGCACTCAAACAATGTCACATCAACGAGAATGAACACACTATGAACATTCTATGAACATGTTGAGTTCTGCATGCCTAGCAGCTCAGCATTGCTTAGTTGCATGCTTAGCGGGTGTGAACTGTATCACGGTGTTTCACTGGATCTCTTAAGGCCCCTCCGCCATATATGCGCCTTGCCTGAAAGTCAGTCGAATGGCGTGAAGTATCGCGCCATACGCTGCATCATATGGCATCAATGGCATCAAGTCAGTAGAATGTTTGTGCAACACAGGAATGGGGTAACGGGGTCGACAAACATCGTTGAGAGCTGCAGGCATGGCCCCATGACGGAGGAGGAAAGGCTTGCAGATGAGCGGGACAAGGCTTTGATGCAGTGCATGGGAGTGCCGTTTCTGCTCACTATGACCCATCTCTGCGAGCCTTGACCAAAACATCCAAAGCTATCAGATCTTTCAGGCTCGAAGACGTTTGGAGGATGAAACTCGACTCAGAAATGAGGAGCTTCACAGGAAGGCAGATGCGGCCGCTTGGCATCACTTGGAGAGACGGGTTTTAGGTGCAGAAGCCGTTCTGACAGGAGCTATTTCCATTATTTTGCATCCATTTCCTGAAAGGAAAAAGCACTTGCTGCCATAAAGAATGCAACCATAGCCCTGCAGAATGGACAGCAACTTGGCAGAGCAGCAAAAATATCAACTGTTGGTTTGCAGATGTTTGCAGTATCTTGCAGCACAGAAACTCCTGTAGAGCGTGAGTGACTGAGTGTGCTTCCTTCAATATCCTGACAAAAAGCTTGCTCAGGTCTGACGCATTGGACAATCTGCAGAAGGCTGCCATCAGAAGTGACGAGTTTAAATTTAAAGTCTAGTTTTTGATTGACTTTGATTCGCAATGATTTAATGTCTTTGGGGACATGCTGTTTTCCCAAGATGTTTGCAACAACTGTATTTTTCCGCAGACTCTGGAGAACCTTGTCCAGCGGGATTTGCCAAAGTGTGAAAGCCAAGCGGAATCTTTGAAGAAAGACATGAACAAGGCAACGGAACGACAGAGCAAGGGGTGTGAGGACTGCGATATGAGGACAAACCCGGACACTTTGCTCGTCTAAAGTCAACTTTTTTTTGATCGAGTTGCGGTTTGGGTGGCACGGAATCAAACAACATCTGAAATCTGAGCCTTGATATTCAGAATTTATTCAAACCTGACATGTTATCTTTTGAAGTGACATAGCCATACATAGATGGCATGACAGGCTATCCAAGAAGCCACAAAAAGAAAGGAAGCTCTTCGTGAGCTGAAAAGCATGGTCAGGAGTGTGTTTTTTCAAGTGTGCACTGTCAAGCGCTCAATCTTCCCCGTCTCCAGTCCACCAGTCTTGCTCCTTCCACTTGCAAATGAAAGCCAATATTGCTTGCGCGCAGCCATTTTGGTGCATGCGGGGAAACACAAGATCATTGATATGAGAGATGAATAGAAAGAGTCTTCAGTCTTGAGATGCTTGGACAGTGTCTTTGTTTGATCTAGAATCTAGAATCTAGAGCGCTTTCTTCCGCTGAAACTAGAAACTGATCATTCTTTCACCGGTTCTGGTGGGCGTATCGATTCTATTTTATGTGCAGGAGTGGCGAAGAGCACATCAAGGCAAGTTGTTGGATTTAAAAATTTGCGGTGTCCACGGTGTCCTTGCACGTCCCTCCTGCAATTGAAAGATGGGTCGACCTTTGCAGGCCACTGCCGAGCTCATTCGCCAGAATCTGGCCCTGGACAAGGTCCAAACAGAGTCTGAACCGTTCCGAATCCATTTCTGGTTCATTGTTAATCGCACCGGTGGATCATGCTGCAGGAGAAAGATCGGGAAGAGATGAACGATCAGTTGGAAAATGCCGGATTGGAGGCCGATGTTGACATGCTTCACATTGCTTCACTGCTATTCCGCTGCGAATGCTTTTGTGCAACGCAGAAAGAAATGGCATCGAACAGAAAATGATCAAATGGCCTGGGTGGGGCCACTTGGCCTTTGTTTGCTGCTTCACACAAGCTTTGGCACGCACTCATTTCGAGTGCTGTAAAGGTGAGGGCGTAGGCTAGAGTCGGTTAGACTCTCCTTTATTTTGGGCAGCAAAGATGCTGAAGATGCTGAAACATCAAGCATGCTAGATTATATATATATATTACATTATAATATATTACATTACTGATTGTATATATTATATTATATTATATTATGTTATGTTATGTTATATTATATTATATTATATTACATTATATTTTATTATAATAGATTAGATTATATTTTATTATATTAGATTAGATTAGATTAGATTATATTACATTATATTATATTATATTATCTATGATATATATATATATTGATTTATTCATGATGAGATACTTAAGTCTCCTGAGGAGTCTCCTGAGGAGTCTCCTGAGGAGTCTCCTGATCAACTTCAGTCTTCCTATGTTTGTCTCAAGATGAACAACTGTTTCCAGCTGCTTGACGTAGGCACAAGGAATGAGTGACCGATACCAGTCATTCATGGAGGAGCGTCTCAAGTCACTTGAGGACTGCGCATCAGCATTTTGTTTGTGTATACAGTAACAATTTGTTTCGTTCAAACGACATCAAAGAACAACTAAGATTCGACTTTTGGGCATCAAATTGACAAAGCGACTCCTGAGCCGAATCAGGAGCTCCAAAGTGTCACCAAGGGGCCTGCTCTGGTGGATATGCGGCTCATCATTGCCAAGATCAAAAAACTCGGCAGCCCCTTGGATTTTCAATGTTATTCAAGTGCCAATGCACATTTTATTATCTATATATATATATATAGCTTTGCTTATCTTTGCATGTTTCTCATTTTGCAACTATCCATTGATAGAAATTGAACATATCCTGCAGGCTTAGTTGCCTTGAAATTTTTGGTGGCATGCTGCCACTATTGGCAGAGTATTAGTACTGGCAGTAAATTGGCGGTGAATTGGCAGCTGCAAAATGATCCAAGGCGATTTGACGCAAACTGCAACAAATGCCGCGAGAGCCCGAGTCAGCCTATGCTGCCAGATTTCAACGATTTGAACAGGGACTTTTGGTACAAACAGCAGCCGTTGAACATCGTGTGAACATATCACATAAAATTATATATATATATATACACATTACATTACAAGCATCACATTGTAATTTCAATAGGTATGTAAATATAGATATGTATACATAGATTCTTTATGTATATGAATATGAACATTATGATATAGATCGTGATTTGTAATGATATGTAATGCCGGATGATAAACAATCCCATTTCATTTCCATGATGCTAGGCAACGTCACGAAGCTGTTACCGTTCCTCGGAGTTCCCAGAGCCTTGAGGCCAATGTGGTGAGGGAAGGCAAGGACAAGCTGGCTCGCTGCGAAATGGCCGTGGAGCAGACGCAACGCATCAAGGACGAACTGTTCACATTTTCACAGCTGGTTTTATTTTGGTTATAGCATGTTATAGCTGTTATTTTGTCTCTGAAATCTTCGTGTGTTGCGACAGGACATGTTTGCCCTCTATGATGCGGATGAAGATGGCTTTTTGTCGAAGCAGGAGGTCATCCAATACGCTCAAGGCAAGGTATGCAGTTCATTTGCAGAGTGTATTTGCAGGAAACAAAAGTGGCATGAACCAATGCACATCCTGATTTTTTCCAGAACTTGAATGAATACAGGTGAATTTGAATTCACGCCTCCGGAGTCCTGCATGGCAGCTTGACAGGGTCAGAGTGTTGCCATTACCCACTGACTGCATTTTGATGGAATCTTGACACTGGCCGAAGATTGTAGCTGACCCAGCATCCAAGGACAGGCTCTGGAGAAACTTGGTGACTCCAGGCTCGATTTTGCGATGATGGAATTGCATGGATTGGCAATTTTCCGGGTCCATAATATTCGCCAACTTTTGACAATTGCACGGATTTCAGTGTTTCCGAACTGTACTTAAAAAAATATCTATATGCATTTACTGAGTTATCTGAGTTTGCAGTTTGAGGCAAAGCCGGCATCGCCTTTGACTGCTTCCAGCAGATGAAGGTGACCATTGGCGCCGCCCGTGTCATAGAGAAGGAGCCGAGAGCTTTGCTTCTCCGATATGAGAAATCCTGCGAAGCTCGCATTTGCCTTGCAGGAGAGAAGAAAAGCTCAAAGCACCGAGGCTTTCCATGCTCTTGAAATCTCTAGACTTCATCTCTAGACAAGATGCTCCAGAATATTTCATCACATTTCAGGATGTTTGGATGTCCTTGAATGTTTCCATTTCTCTGAATACCTACCTGCACTTTGCACAGATGTTGCAGTGAGCTTTGGGCTGCCAGCATGTGACCAGGCAGCCGCCACTCTGAATGGAGACGCGTGCTGAGCTGTTAATGGAATGCGCCTATAAGTAGGAGAGTTGGCTGAGTTAGTTGCGCCAAGACAGAGAAGTGTGATGAAGAGTGTGAGTCCTAAGCACTCAAGAGACTACTACAGAGATCTAAAGGGGCAAAGAAAAAGACTTAAAGCAAAGACACAGAGAAAAGAGCTGTAGAACAGGAACAGCTTGCAGTGAGCTCAGCTTGGGGATGTGACATACACTGAGCTGTGCAAGATTCAGTGGCATTCTGCCTGAAATGACACATGTTTTGAGCAGTGCTAGATGTACAGTATATTGGCAGACTTTGCTAACATGCCAGACTCAGATTCTAGTCATTCTAGTCATGTGGAAAAACAATGAAAAACAGCTTGAAGGCATTTTATGGAATTTTCAAGTACATACCATTGCCGATTCAGTGCGTCGTTTGGGAGCAACGAAGCCCCGCTTCAAATCTCACCTGCATATCGCATCTGACCTCGGCATTGGACTCCGAGATCATCGAGATCAAGCCCAAAGAAAAAGCAAATCTTTGCCCTGCCTGATAGAAACTCTGATACTTTCATCAATACTTTCATCTTCTAAGCGAAGATAGAAACATGATGAAACATGAGCTTCCAAACATCAAGATACATCAAGAGATCACCACACATAAGACATCATAAGACTATAAGACATAGATTTGGCCACAAATTCCTTTTGCAACCGGCATCCTAGGGCTTGCCATGGTCACTAGTGTGCTTGTACTGAGCAAACTGAACTGAAACAGACATTGAGTCTGTAGCCGTTTGTAGCAATAGATTCCAGGGCTTAGTTTCAGACAAGAGGGCTGGTTTCAAAGTTTTGTCCTTTTTTGGCTCTCAGCAAGTCACCTGGCCTTTCTTCCGCCTATAGCCGTTGCCTTCAGGAAATCAAAGCAGTCAGAGCAGCTTGCCCAATTTAGTGAAATCAAACACGCACCCCGACCAGAGGACCTTTGCGTGGCCATGAATATCGCACGTAGAGCGCTGGACTCAGAATGACTCAGATGGGGTGGAACCTTTTTCATCCTTTCTCCACTTGCAGCTTACGTGCTCTTCACTACACTCTGCAAGAGTCACAGATGCAGGCGATGATGCAGGTGCACAGGCAAATCTGCAAAGTTATGACATTTGCCGTCATTACGAATTACTCGTCATTTGCCTTCGCTCATTCCTCGATTTCCTTGATTTTCTCATTTTGAAGATGCAGCTTTTGCAGGCGAGCTTTGTGGCATGCCTGTCGGATACCTCGGACTTTGTCTACTATCCCAGGACCTAATTGTGGTATAATAAACTAACAAAACACATCAACTACCTGTAGAATTCCACGAAGTGAAAATATCAACAGGCATAGTCCGGCATCCTCTCAGACTTTTGTGAATCACACCTGGAGATGAAGCAAGACAGCAGACATGCATTTTCAGCGACCTATGCCATGACTTTTGCATGTGCTTCATGCAGCACATGACTTTTGCATGTAACATTATGATACATGATGTAAATTTATGTAACCTCCAGGAATGGAGCTTCCAGTACTTTCTGAGAAATTGGAGGAGCTTCGTGATGCTACAGTGCTACAGCTAGAGTTGCCACGCTGAGTTTTTCGCAAATCGCTTAGGAGCTAGCTCGCCCCACTAAAAGAAGAATCGAAGAAGCAAAGGCATCGTGGATCCATGGAGGAAATTGAGAAAGAGTTATCTAAAGAGACCCATTAATTTATTAAAATCAACTGAAGCGGCATCTTTTTGACAAGAAAAACATCCTTGAAAGTGCTTGCATGAGAGCAATGCTTGAGCAATACTTGCTGAAAGACGAACAATCATGGAAAACCAAAGCTGGCTGAAGCGTATGAAGTATGAAGTGGTATAATATTTCCAGGCTTCCGTTCTCAGCCCAGGAAGTTATATATCTCTACACATCGCTGTGTTTCTATGTAGGTGTTGCACCCTGCATTCTATACGGATCAGTCCTACGCGGACAGCTCAGATAATTGGTGACCTGGAGTATGTCAAAATTGTGTGCATTCATGTGACCAGTATTGACCATTTCAGCAAGCAGTGCCCGGTGCTTGTACATATTTTTGTTTGCACTTGTCTTTGCAGGCCCTTGCTCTCAAGACGAGAGAGAGAGAGAGAGTTAGGGCTAGATACAAAGGGTAGTTTATGTTTATACTACTAACATCTAAACATCATTAAACATCTACTCGTACTAATAAAATAATATATAATCGTAGATAAATGAGTTAGATATATATATAATATAATTATATAATCATTGTGATGGTCACACATATCCGTAATCGTAATCATCATCGTCATCGTCGTGGTCATCGATATCGTCATCCTTACCGTCATCGTCTTCATCCCTCTCCTCCCTCTCCTCCATGATGATGATGCTGATGATGACGATGATGACGATGACGATGATGGCGATGATCACCATCAACATCACCATCACCATCAATCTCAATATCAATAAAATATGACAAATGCTATAATGATCTATAATGTGTGTATATATATATATGTTACCAGCGCCAGCTTGTTAGCGCTGGTAAATTTGCAAGGAAAACCATTACACAAACATTCCAAGCAATTTTGTTGACGCAACAGAGGACCTGAATTCTTCACTTCTTCACTCTTAACGCACATACTGAGAGGGAGTCATCGCAACACCAAGACCTCAAGCTCAACCTAATTTAATGCACATAATCAATGTAGGGGTCGACAGACATACCACTGATATACCACTGATATGGAGTGATTCAATGATTCAATTCTCAGCAAGATATGTTGAGGCACAGATCGAGCGAGAACGCCTCTTTGGAATGAATTGGTTGCTCGGGGGAACCTGACAAAGCTCGCCATTTGTCCATGGAGTCCATGATTCTTCCTTGATGTACTGAGTGTACTGTAGTCACAGATAGTCACAGTTTTTATATGTTTTTATACACTGGTTGCGTTGTGAAGTTGTTGCGTTTCATCTGGTCGCCTAACTGTAGTCCCAACATCTCTCGACACATCCCTGGCTTCAGGTTTGCGGCAGCACATGTTCATGAAGTCTCCCAACCCGGTGACGTCAAAGTTGTTGAGGCTCCACTCCACAATCGCATTTTTCTATACTTTTCTATCTTGTCTCCAAACAGATGGATTTGAGTGCTTAGGACACTCCAGTTTGGCTATGCAGGAATCAGTCACAGATTCCAGGTAGGAAAGACTTCGATCATTTTGACACGGGACAAGAACTACAAGTTGCACGCCTTCTACAACTCGTGTTCTTCTCAGCTTTGGAGTACAGTTCAGAACACACACTGTCGTCACCTATGTTCTATCGAGATCAAGACATCCTGCCGATCATTGGAACTAGACTGCCTGCATTTCGATTTGGAGCTAGGAGCACAACTATGGTACGCTTGATCAGGTGCCGTCACAGAGGTGCTCGGGTTTGCTCAAGCAGTACCAAGGGATGCAAGCAGCTGGCTGATGCCTCATTGCACTTTGTGCTGCTTCGCATTCCCACACTTCACCATCAAGTGTCCCATCAAGTGTCCCATCAAGTGTCCAAGTATCGCGGCATAGCAGCACCATGCAGCACCTGTGTTACTGAGTGCAGGCACAATCCCTAGCTCCCTAGCACTTTCAGTTGAGGTCTGCCCATACCACTGGTGGGCATATCGATTGGATGGAAGCCTCAAAGCAACACCACCTGCAGCGATGCCAAAGGAGCTTAAGCAGCTTGTTTTTTAATCTCGTTTTCAGATTTCAATTTATTTACTGACTCTTGTTGATTCCAAGTTGCAACATGTTTCATCGTTTCACCATGTGCTGTTTTATATCATTTTGAATCATTTTGATTCATTTCAGTTCATCCCAAAATTTTACATCATCAGTTTTGTTCGATTGAGCGAGGAGCGAAAGGAGGATCTAGGTTTACTTCGGGTGCCTGGCCTGGAGACCTTTGCAGGTGACGATCAAAAATCAAATCTCCGCCATTTCACACCTTGCCCAAAGAATTCTACGCACCAGGACTTTCTGTAAAATTAATTCATTGTGCTCAAACATTGAAGTAACATCTTCAAACATGTATACCGTATACCCAACAATTTGAATTCAAACGTGACAGGCATCGTCTTTTTGAATCAGTTGCCGAACCCTCCTCCTCTTCGTGACTGCCTCGGCGACCTGCCTGAGAAGCTGAAACGCTACGATCTGGAGCGGCATTTCGGCTGTCCGCCCCGTCCGCCTGTTCGAGTGTCCGTACGAAATTGCGCCTCTTTCATTTCAAGTTTATCAAAGATCAGCCACGAATGGACAGCATAAAGCCTTCCATCCGCTTCCCATTTCATGCCTCCGTTTGTTTTCGCATCAAGCGTCGATTCTTGTTCTCATGAACATCAGCATGAACCACAGCAGGATGACATGGAGCTGTTCTCCACCAAGAACTACGACATAGGAGGCCAGCAACAACGATAATGCTTACAATAACTTCTCCGCCTGTTCCCTATCATTCCCCTACAAAGTGAGAGGTCCCCGTCGGAACAGCTATAATATGCTATAATATGGTTTGTTTTTTTTGTTATTTCCTGTGCATATAGTAGTCACATAGCTGAAGACACCCCAAGAGAAGTACTTTAAAAAATATTGAGCCAAAAGTCATACTTAATAACTTAGTATTTGTGCGGTGTGTCAATTCACACGTCCCCATCATGCCATATCATGCCCCTACAAAATGACAGGTTTCCTTCCAAGCACCTACAAGATGGGTTGGCGTTGTGGTTCTCTTTTTCCTTCTTTTTCTCAAACATGCAACTTAAGACTTTAGACTGTTCAAAGCTGTTTGGGTTCTTGACACCCATCTTGTGGTTCCTTCCAAAAAACACAGGCACACACACAGAGAGAGAACAACAGGCACACACACACAGAGAACAACATTCATGATCACTTGCTAATTTGTTTCCTCATTGTTTTAAGTCTTGAGACGGAAAAAAATGCAGCGAACCCTTCTGTGTTTATTCCCTTCAATCTGGGTTCTTGGTGCACGTTGGGTTTACTACAAAATGGGTATCTTGAAATTGATCACGCATATCGGTTTTGGATTTTTTAAACTGCTCAGGGCCCATCAGAGCCAATTTTTTGTCTACAAATTGGGTCCTAGATAATGGCTAAAAACATTTAAAGGCAGCCTTTGAACACATTCTTGATCAAAAAAAACAGAATCAAAACCTTGTTTTAACATGTTTTAACCTCTTTTCGGACTCATTTTGTAGTGATGAAGCCTATCCAGGGCCCGGATTTAGTAGAGAGAGTTTCCAGGCAACCCATTTTGTAGACTCAGGTCCGGCATTTTGTAGAGAAAAATACCGGGGCCACTACTACATGGGTGGCTCCAACCCCACCCCCCCAACAGCAAGGTGATATATTGGTATTCTTGGTTAAATGGGGTTCTCCAGCTCATTGCATTACTAGCTGCCATGGATTTGAATATCCTCTCTCACCCCACCTTCCTTCGCTTAGCTCTTGTTCACTGTTCGCCAATCATTGGGACTCAAGTTGAGATACACAACACACAAGTCACAGATATCTACTGTATATCTTGCCGAAATCACAAGAATTCTCAAACTGCCTGCTTGTCACAGCTTGTCTTGTCGCTCTAATTTCTGCCGTTGCTCAGGAGACTGGAAACTGATTGCAGAGAACTTTGTGGACTTTTATCACATCGATGCAGTGCATCCAGAACTGTCGAGGTTCAGAGGGCTACACATTTTAAAAACAGCGGATGATAGGACTTCTTTCGCTCCCCGATGGTGGAGAAAGAATCCAATTGCAGGTTTTCTCGAGTTGATGACCACATGCCATACCAAGGCTTGGTGTGAAACCGTGAGTCGATTGTTGAATCAGCCAATGAATGAACGTCCATGATGAATAGCATTCTTTGCAACGGAAGTAACATATCCATACATATCCCACAGCATTCAAATGGTATCACATGTCGATATACGGCTGCTTGATGCTGCCGGGCAATGTCAAGACACTTTGGACATCTTTGGACAAAGTGTTTGCAACTGGAACCAACTGGTTTGAAGTCGGAAGTTGCTGATGTTGCTGGGTGATCTGGGTGGAGGTGATGGCCAGTATGTTGGCTTCGTGACATCTCCTTTGACTGATTGTGGAGGGCCAGGGGACCACACCTTAGACATTTCTTCTCACGGCATGTGACCAATGACAGACAGTCAGATACTGTGGCCTTGTGTGTCCCAGAAGATTTGATTGGATGGCTAGACTGCTAGACAACTAAGAGATACTGGGAGACTGGCTCAAATGGGGACAACAAAACTGTTTGTGTTTGGATCTTGATAGAGCCACAACATGCCGCAACATCCGAACAGTCAGAATATTCGAGGCATTAATGAACCAGAATGAACCATTCTACCTTCTTGCTAAGGACAGCATCAAGTTTGGCCAGTTTGCAAGACTTCGGGAAGTTGAGTTCCTCACTCATCATTGAAAAGCATAGTCGTAGTTGCTGTTGGAACATGCTGGCTGCAAAAGATCTGCACTTCTGTTTTGTTTTGTCACACTTAGGTCAAAATCAGCTCTGTTCTTCCACATATTCCCGAACATCTCAGTCATTTTCCCAGTGCAAACTTGTGATGGACTTGGGAATTCGCAGGGAACTTTCGGAGATAGAAACCAGTTCAATACTGTACATTCAAGCAGTGGCTTGATCCTTCTATGCAGCACCACAATTGTAGTACGACATGAAGCAACCGAATGTCCACATTCCGAATTCGTGTGTATGTTGCATTCTGTTACTATAATTTTCGTCCAATCTCAAGAATTTCTCTAATCTTCCAATACAGCAGCATTTTTACTACCGTTCTGTGAGGACACTGGGCAGGCAATTCTGTATTTTTGGATATTTTTTTATATATGTTTGACACTTTCATTTACAAGCAGCACACAAGACTTCTTGGTAGCTGTCCGCAATGAATGTCAATTTCACCAGTGGGTTCACCATTGATTGCTTGCTGCTACACTTGTTTATTTTTATTTCTTATTTTTTGCTTGATGCAAGCAATCAGCGAGTCTGTCCATGTGTCGTGGGACACACAACTTGAACAGAACAGGACACGAAGGATCTGTAGGACACCCCGAGCCAGGCGAAACAAAAAGTTTTGAGACACACCCCTTTTTCTGCGCAATTGACGGCCGTCGCTTCCAGATCTTTGTGCAGTGTGTACATACACACTTACAGATGATTCGCTTCAAGCATAAAGCGACACAGTGTAGTCATTATGCAGTCGATCACCTCCGAAGTGTTTCATCCCAAGGTCACAATCTACCCACATTCAGCTTGCAGCCTAGCATGGCTTCACTCGGCTATGGCTTGACTCGGCTTGTCGACATACTGCAGCAGAGTGCAGTGTCAAAGGTCTACACCTTGCTGACCTTGCCATCCAAGACGCCAGGGCGAACAGAGGACAGGATGCGATCCGATCGACCAAAATGCAACTGGGCACCCAGTGACCAGTGAAACAACATTAAGCATCATTGTAGGCAACATGAAACAGCTGAGTTTGCGCAGTTTTGCACTCGATTCACACTTGCAGGAACAACTTACGTTGCTAATGGCGCCAGAAGCGCGCAAGAGTGATGTCAGTGAAGACGAGTCCCTGACTAAGCAGAGTGCACGACATGATGTAGTAGGTCTTGGGGGGAAGATATACACTTGTTGTCAATCATTGGCAGCGTACTTGATGTTGAAGCGAATCACTTACTGTAACTGGATTCAAGAGTTGTGTTAGCATTCTTGGCTTGTTTGGTGCTTCTACATGACATGCGTTTCAATCATCGAACCAACGCAAGAGATGAGGCACCAGGAAAGATGTAGCGCTTTATTTGACTTCGTCACCAGCGTCAATGACGAGGATGCAGACATCTTGAGAGAGCTGGCTACAGCATCAGCGTGCAGTGTGCATTGATATTTGATATTATTTGATTATATTTGCTGGTGGTTATATTAATATCTGCAGGATGTTGGTGCCATCGAAAACCTGCAAATCGGCCTGACGAATTTGGAGGGGCAAGGTGGCCAGCGACGTGTTCTCTGGAGTCACAGTTAGTCACAGAGCGCATACAGTGAAATGCCAGGAATGCATGGCGAGTTTCTGCCCAAGTATGACTGGCCGGTGCATCGGTTCCAGAACATGGAGCCTTTGGCATGTTTGACATTCTCAAACATTCTCCAAGCGTTTTCCGAATTTCTCCGTACAATCCGGTCTTCAATCCCAGTTCGACAAGTTCGACAAGTTCTATGGGATCTGTCAGGTCTTGAGTGGTCTGGATGGTGATGCACTGAATGAGGAGCGATCCACAGAATCCACAGCCACGTTGTTCAGATCTCCTCAGAAACCGTGCAGTCCTGGTAAACCCGTTGGTGCTGAGGAATTTATGCCCAAACTTGGTAATACCTTCGAACAGAAGGCGCGGTGAATGAAGTTTCTTGCGTTTCCTGTGTGATGATATCTGTTTGACTGTTTGATATCTATGTGACATAGACTATGTCTATTATACGACACAAGTACTAGTGTGCAATACACAATAATATACATGTGATATATATATATATTATATTCTCACTCTAGATCTCCGCCTGGTATATATAATAGATAATAATAATATAATATTATTAATAATACCATATAATACCGGTAATAATACTACTAATAATCATGTATCTATTGCACTTTAAAACCCCGTTTGCGCTCTTTGTTGGAACCGATCAATTTCGCTGCCAGGTCCTGAGCGGCTGAGCGGTGAATGTGCCTCGCCGGGTGTCAAAGAGTGACGCTTCCCCGTAGATTGGACAGGTAACACACATGCATAGTGAAAGAATGTAATAATGTGTATATACATATAATGTTTCGGATCATTCACTTTTAGCTCTTTGATTTGCTATCAAGTCGGGTCCGAATGTTGACAGGCAAAGATGGGGTGGTGTTGGACTTGTTACTTGCAAATTCGATTGAATTTGAATCACGATGCTCAAATTAGCAGCATTAAATTGCTTTTGTGTACACTCTGTATATATTCTGTATATATTGGCATGGGCCATGAGCCGACAGTGCCGAGTGCGCTAACAGGATGCAAGCCCTCCTAGAGACACGCAAGTACAGGTATACTAAGTATAAAGTATAGATAGACAGCTCCTGTGCAGTAGCCCCCTGGAAGAGCAAACAGAACAACATATTAATATTGTCATTTTGATATTTTTTGATTTGGTTTTCTGATTCGATGCTTGGCATCCTCGCAGCCACCGGCGGCAGCCACTTTTGAGCCGCCCATCCTTTGGACCTCTCCTAGAGCTGTCAAGACCGCGGGCACTCATGTACCCCGGCAAAGAGCATTGATATGAATTGATGCTTTGAATTTCTTTGATTAGTGCATGAGCATCTTGTCCTCGAAGTTTTTCAAGAGCTTCGTAGTTTCGGTATAGTAGAGGTATTTTTGCCTTGCCACACGGCGCCAAAGACTCAATCACCATCCTTCAATGTGTTAGCGATATCCCGTTTCAAAATTGAGTGGCATGTCCGTTGGGTTACAGTCTAGTGCGAAACAAGTGAAATGCTGCAACTCAACGGCTTCAAGAAACATGTTTTCCATTGCTTTGCTGTCTCTTGGAATTCGAGCCGTGTGGAGCAGAAGTAGGGAAGAACAAGAAATTTGGGTTCTTCCGGTTTGACTTTGCACGGGTGGTGTGTAGTGAACCAGGCACATCTTCCAACCGGGTTCAGTGCAGCATACGCCCTCAGCTTTCGGATTTGCTTATCAGACCAGAGAGGAAGCGCTTTCTCGACAGGAAAATCTGCGCAATCAAGGTGACCTTGACATACTTTCTGTATTCTTGTGTTTGTGTCTCGCATGCATTGCGTCGCTGCAGGCTCAAGACTCAAGACCAACAAACATGATGATAACCATGACTGCATTATAGTGGAGCCTGAAAAGCAGGGTTTCACCTTGACACTCTCATGTTTTTGGTTGCAATTTCTCAAAAACAGACTCGGAATCGAAGTGGAACTCTGAATGCTCGTGCTGCAAAGTGCGGCACATTTCACAGCAGACAACCCATTTAAATAGCCGTGTGCGGTGGCTGACACCGAGATGCACCTTCGAACGGGCTATCATTTTGTTGAAGCCTGGCTCAACGTGCTTTCTGTGGGGGTTAGTCTAGCTTGAAATCATGGAACATATGGAACTTTGAAGTATCTCTCAATATCTCTCAATTCTGTCAAGAGTGTGGCCATCTAGGGCATTCCAAATTTGTGCTTGACGCCCTTCTCATCCTTTCTCAAGATTTATGTCAGACAAGGCAGGCTCCATCAGTTGTGAAGATTTGCCAGCCGATACGTAATCATCCGATTCCACTCTGTCAGCCCAAAAAGTATGTTCTTTTTGCTTGTAACTTGCAACTTTGCGTATTTGACTAGATAGACGTGTTACGTTGACTCAGACTAGTTCATGGATTCCGAGCGGTTGACACTTGTGCGATTCAGGCTTTGCTATACTTGGTGAGTGGAGAGGATGGGCAATTTCTTGCAAGGCTTGTGTCAATGAACATATCGGATGTCTAGTTACTTGACATTTTGTGGCCTTTCAAGAATCCTTCGACTCAAGACGCCTGGACGATCTTGATTTGTTTAAATTTGTTTCATAAGGCTACATTTCTCTTGCATGTGCATGTGAATCTTCTACCAGATGGAATTCCAATTGGTTAATCTGTACACATCTGTACTTTTGGTTCACAGCCTTTCGAGTTGCTCTAGGGCCTGACATTCTCTGGGCAGGTTCATACTGCATTCCATGCCAATTCCCCAGGCAAATGCAAGATGCAGCCACCTTGTCTGAGGAGCAGGCGAAGCTAGAGCAATGCACATGACGCACAGATCTCACAGACTCATATGACTCGTTCGTCAACATGTCAATCTCACGGTTCCCATCCCTGAGGACTGGCATGTAAAATATGTAAACACATACACACAGAGTACACAGATATAATCAGATATATACACAGTACAGTAGAGATCTGTAGAGATCTGTAGAATTCTGTAAACATTTGCACTGCGAGGCCGAGAAGAAGGAAGAGCTTTGTCTGAAGCAATCTGAAGATATCTGAAGGGTTTGCTGTGTTAATAGGTCTTCATGATATGTCATGGTGTCCCAAGCATCTAACCTCTGATTTCAACCATATCACCCATATCAATGCAGCATCAATGCATATCAAGCATCCTTTTGCCATGGATCGCACTTGATTTGTTTTGCCCATTGATTCAACAGCTCCCTCTCTGCCTGGGACCAAGGTCAAAAGAGAGGACACATCCCTGCGCTGCAGCCACGAGTATCGTGATATCGTGATTGTGTTTCCATCCTGGCCAAAATGTCGTTTATTCATGTTTATTCTATGGAAAACAACTATCACAGTCTGGAGTTTAGCTGCTCCACCCTGGTATCACAGTGAGTTTCGGTGGGAACTTGCAGCGCTAGGAGTTTTCGGACGAAGGACAAGGGGTCGCTTACACCTTACTGGGCACCACTTCTTTTGGACTCATGCACCTTGTCCTTAGCTTTGATGAACAAGACCACCTCTTTCCCAAACCGTTTCCGGCAAATCTAGATTAATTATACTGGATTATACTGGATTCTGGACCAACATTTCAAGAAAAAGAGATTCAGTTATTGGGAAGCTTTACCAGTCACCTTTTTGATCTTTTTGGAAGTCTTTAGCAAGACACATCCAGTGTCCAAAGGTCGTCTTTGCATGGTACTGTATTGTGAGCTCCTCTCCTGTGCATCATTGATGTGTTGACCTCCAGGCGACCTCCACAGGTCACAACTATTTGCAGTGTAGATCTCATAGGGTCCAGTTCTGACAGCTGATCATTTGAATTATATATATATGTACAGTCTATACATTGATACGGATACTGATATTTAATGATATTTACATGATAGTTAAAAGATCATCTGCTGATCCTGCCGGGCTGAGGGCAGCATATCTTGCACACTGGAATGATGACGATGTCAGACGCTATACGTTCGATGTGCTGAGCACTCCTGGCAGCATTTTGACATGATCTGGAAGGACTCCTTTTTGTGTTTCTTCAGTTGCGCGTTCTGTCACCAGTTTGGCTCCCTGAGGCATGGCAACATCGATATTTATCTCTTTGCTTGCTTTTTCAAACGTGAAATATGCACTTCAGCATGCCCTGTCTGTGGCCGATGATGGGGCAGACAATGCAGGTGGCTTGATTCTGTCAGATGTTATGCAGCCATGACATCATGAGCAGCTTTCTGAGCAAATTCAAACCTTCATCGAAAGCAACAACCAATGGACCAAGGATTCTTGTGCATCCTGGGCTATTCCATGTGCCTCGGTTGAAATCTGCGACTTCTGCGGAAGTGATTGAATTCTGCTTCAATATTTTTTCCTGTTCACAGATACACAGTAAGATTGCAAAAGCAAATGTGTGACCATTGGATTTGCAGAGAGACGTTTAAATTAACATATCCCAACCTCCAATCCCATGAATCCGCTCAACACAGTACTGTACTATACACTAAAGCCAGGCAGGTTGCATTTCACAGCAAAAGGTGAATGCACTCTTTGTCAATGCAAAGTGGATGCTATACAGTTTTTGCAGTAGTTCAAAACGAGAGGGCTTCCCCATTAAAGTGTCTGAGCTGGGCAGTGAAGGTATAGCCCTGATGCATGTCTTCTTTTCATGAGGTTCATCGTGTGGTTTGTGGCTCTTCTTTTCATCATAGGCGCGGATGACGAAATTGCAGTTGCATAAAAACACGGATTTTTTCTCGTTTGCCCCTCAGGCATCCTCAAACAAAGAGTCTGCAGCATGCAACATGCAAGCGGATGCAAGTAGCAAAGCTCTCAGTCTGAAAGCAATTGCCGATTTGAGAATCGATGCTGTTGCAGGTTTCTCAGCAGGACTGGTTTGTCCTCTCATTCCTGATGAACAGATTGGACTGGTTGCGAGGCTGCATTTCAATATATTCTAAGTTTGTTTGGCAGATGCAGTTCTGCCTCTTTGAGGCAAGTTGAGTTTTTCAACCGTGTATCGCTTCATGCATCATCTCAGGAAGCATGGGTCATAGACGATCAGGCGCTGATAGCGCACAAGGCACAAAGAGAAAAGCTGCAATAAACACAGCAAATGCTTAGAAACTGAGCCTGGGGTGCATTGGAATCCGCTGCCTGATTTCTGGAGTAAGACCCCAAACACCTTTCTTGCCTGCGGCAGGAGCTGGTCGATCCAAATCGAATTGTCTACAAACGAAACTTTGCCGCAGCCGCAAACGGATAGTGCACGCCGTGGCTTTAGTGTCACGAACAAACACAAGACTTCAAGAGAACAATGCTTTTTGATATCGTCGTCACCGGCTGCCAGCGATTGCGGACCTGAGGATGGGGGCGGGCAATAGCTACCGATGAAGATGGTCATCCAATTTTTTGCAGGTGAGGGTCTGTGAGAGTGATTTGCTTCCAACATGAGTGGAACTGCTTGACTCCCTGATCCATGCGTCACTGCAAGGCATAGAAACTTGGCAATGGAGCACATTGAAGGCCGCGACTCTTCTGAACCTAAAAGCACATTTGAGTTTTCACGCGTTCTACAATGTTCTTTGTAAATCTTTATAACGTGATGAACCATGGCTGAAATACTCAGTTTCTATCTTTGTGCACTCTACAAGCGGCTCACAGCTGTTCAAGGAATGCGCAGTTTAACGGTGTTCTTCTCTCACTCAACAGCCTTTGCTTCGATCTATGCTGGAGCACCCCGGCACAGCCCAAATCTGCCCGGTGAAAAGTGGATTGTTGACACCAGGCTTCCAGGCCATTCTCCACCCTCCAAACTTAGATCAACTATGATCAACTAATATACACAAGAAATCACAAGAAGTGTAAGCAAGTATATAAATGCAATTAAACCAATTCATATATGCAACTAATCAGACTAATCAATGTTAATTACAACAGTACTGTTTAATCCTTGTTGCAATTTCCTCTACAGAATCGAGGGTGTTGGCACCCCAAAAACCTTCGATTCTGGAGAGCCATCCTGCACCCCTACTTTGCTACAAAATCAAAAACTTGGGCTGGCAAGCACGCAAAAGCCATCCATTTTGGACATGGTATCTTAGTAGGTCCATGATTCTGTAAATGGGGGCCCCAACACTCAGCAGGAAGTGCACAAAACCTCACATTTTGGTCATGGAACTGATTTTGTAGAGATAAGGCTTGCGACACCCTAAGGTCTTTGATTTTCTAGTAAAGCATGCCCCTCAATGTCATATCT
>Ga0126342_10003807_pt1 | contig 25288 bp, 24 predicted proteins | sample Cyp1metagenome_FD_92528 | JGI IMG/M metagenome (GOLD analysis project Ga0126342, IMG submission 92528) | Coral microbial communities from Lord Howe Island, Old Settlement Bay, Australia - Cyphastrea 1 metagenome | ecosystem: Host-associated > Invertebrates > Cnidaria > Coral ... | reverse complement strand
TATTTACACACACATATATATATCATATATATATATATATATATCACACATATATATATATATCTATATCATATATACAATATATATATATATATCATATATGTATATATCACACACACATATATATATATATATATATATCATATATATATTTATGTATATATATATATGCCCCCATTTAATCTTTTCTACCGGTTGGCTCGAGCTTGTACGCTTCCTGATAAAATTCCGATTTGGTGGCGGTTGACAGCTGCATTTTGTCTCCTGATTGGAATAAGCACTCAGGACAATATCCAGACCTTGGAAGAGGCCCCTCCGGTGACCGAACCGAAACCCAGCCACAAAGAGAAAAATCGCCCGGTGCCCAGCATGGGGAGCTTTCCCAGCAACCAACATTTGGGTTTGTCTGAAAATGGAAAACCCCCTAAATCCACTGGATCATGATACATCATGATTTTCCGATGAGATTGGCATTTGAATTGCACTTTGTAATCTCCCCCCATTTCGGGGGACCTCAAAAAACCTGGATCTTTATCGGTCATTATCGCTTGGAATACGGATGAACGACATTCCGCCAATCTCATTCCCCTAATATTAAACACACCATAAACAGTCCCAAATATGTGTAAATCATCTACTGAACCATGATTTCTTGGGGTGTATGTGTATAATTATATTTACATGTAGGGGAATCTTAGAAAGTGGAATCATCCCAATAATTGGTTTATATTTCTGATGCATTTGCCGTGATCTATGCAATTTCCCAACCCTCGTCGACGTGGATTCATATCGACAAAGCTGTCAACAACACCCTTTGGTAAACTAACATAACAATGGAAAATCACAATTTTTGCTAGGTAAATAAACTATAAATGGCAATTTTCAATAGCTATGTTAGTCATTACCAGGGAGTAGGTTTGGGACTTACCCTGAAATGGCCGAACTTCTCAGGTTATTTCAAAATGACATTCAGGCAACAAGATGTTGGATTTTCGCACGGTAGTCTAGCTTGGAAGTAGATATGGCTGGGGAAAGTCAAGAATTTTGATGGAAACTCATCTAGAAATGGGTCTTTGAACCTTCAGGATTTTGGAACCACTAGGTTGAGTTAATGGATAATCTGCAAGAAATCATGATTTCTAGCATCAACTCTCGATGTTTCCAGGGCATTTTCGCTTAAACCATCTCTGGAAGAGCTGTAGTCCCATGGTTGTTCGGATGACATACGCATTCTCGCTGGTGAAGTAGCACATTTTTTTTGAATATAGCTGTTCCTTGTAGTTTTTGTTGCTTCAACTCCCAGCAAGGCTGGTGCTCTTGTCACCCCCAGTCCAAAGGGTCACACCGCACCCAGGTTCCAATCCATGGGGTACCCCGAGTCATCCAATCGTCATGGATTAGACCATGACTTAGTATAGGTTAACAACCCATGGTGACGACTGAGGACCCGCATATCGACTGAATCCAAGGTACGGAATGGATTTTTCCCTACACAACCATCAACCCCCCACACACACACACACATATATATATAGATACTTACACCCGCAGAACCTAGTGTTCGCCCATGATGACCAAGTATATCACAATTTTCCCACGGTTTTACCACACGTTTCATCCGCGGTTCTATCCGCCTTGCAGGGATGGACGGTACACTAGGTGTGGCCCCACGGGTACGACACGAAATTTGCTTCATGGCTCGTTTCACAATAATTTGCGGCAGCAACAGCAACAGCAACCCCTCGCAGACTTCGTGGGGGTCCGTGGAAAAGAAGGGCCGTTTCGTGCGATAAAACACAGACTCCGGGCAAAAGTCCAGATCTGTGCGTGTACGTAAAATTTTTATTATATTTTCATAATATCTATCTATCTATCTATCTATCTATTAATCTAATCTAATCTAAATCTAAATCTAAATCTAATCTAATCTATCTATCTGTCATGGTTTGATTTCAAATCCCTTGATTCTTGCAGATCATGTTTTCCCATTTTTCCAGGCAAAGTGCAGCCATTAAACTGGTCATGAAGCAAGGCCCTTTGGTGGACCTTCATGCCGCAGATCTACGGGACCTGGTGAAAAGGGCGGCCGATGCCATGCAGAAACATGAGGCACATCTGTGACGCGGCACCGAAGCCGAAGGCGGATCTATCGACCCCATGGAACACTTTTAAAGGGATAGGAGGTAATGGAAATAGTCGACGTTTCTGAAAGTCGACATTATTTTTTGTCGCTGATGATCTTTTCCCTGATGATGTCCAGGTTGCGAGTTTTTGAATCGAGGGTTGCTTGTGTTTTTGTGTAGCAATGAGGAATTGATGCATGGCAGGTGGGCCTGGAAGAGCAGATTTCAACGAACAACTTCCGAGAACAAACTTTCAACGAAAAATGGCGTGGTAAAAGTCAGCCCTCTGGTTATCTAATCATGCTTTGGAAAATTCAATATTTATAGATGGTTTAATGGTGATTTTCCATAGCTACTCGTCGGTTAAATCACCAGACGGTAGAACATGTGGTGTTTGATTCCCCAAAAATGACGATCTAAGCAAGAAGACTGGGATTTCATCAGCAATATTCAGCAATAATCTACATCTAGCCAGCACGCATGTGGATGATTTGGATTTCGTCAGCAAACCACGACATGAAACTGAAACAGATAAGAAAAATGTAGCTGATGGCTGCTGGTTGTGCTTAGCAAGTCCTGTGCATTTTTATGATCTAAGAATCGCCATTTTTTTTTTTCGAATTGGTGCGTCAAAAACCAGACTACAATCATGTGAAGTTTTAGCATGCTTTAGCCACTTTTCATCCCATTTCGATGTGTAATTCCACGGTTAATTGATCTCACATGTTTACTTGGATTGCAATTCATCCATCCTCAACATTTGTTACCTGGGGCTCATGGCATTTTCAGGGACCCCGACATGGTCGTGTTCCATCTTACTTGAATATATAATGATATCAACTGACTTTCACGGTCTTGTGATCGGTTGAAACCACCAAGTGAAAATGCCAATCGAACTCCTGAAATTATCAGCATCAAATGCCCTCAGGTTATGCTTCTAGGTTTAGTTTCACCCCAAAACATCCATTAACTATGGACATGAAATGACATTAATCTACCAACCACAAACCATACTTAAACTAGTTACACATCAACTTAGCTAACGTAAACAGGGGCACCACCTTGCAGTAATCGATGGTACGAAACCATGGGTGAGAACTGACCATTACAATTGCAAGACCTCTCACTACTTGTTTTTCAAGGTTTTATATAGGTTATTTTATCACCATATGTGCCACGGTCAAAAGCTGGATTGTATATATCCACCAACAGGGAATTATATACCCATTACCCATTACAACAGGAGGTTTGGCGCAGGAAAAACCATTTAGTAGGATTTTACTTTTCTCTTCTTCTGGGAGGTCTATTATATGTATGACATGTTTGTCCCCATATTTGCGGTCTGTTTATCCCATGTTCTCTGTTCGTCTCTAAGACGAGTAAGACGAGTAGCTTAGGTGGAGTATCTCCCCGACCTATAACAAGCTCTTCCTCACGAACGCTCAGTCCTTCAATCTCCGCACTCTGGCATGGACACCTGCAGAAGTTGAGGGATTTATTACTTTTCCACCACAACATATGTTTAGCCTAGGCAGCCTAGGGTAAACTGAAATAGATGTGGAAAACCCATGGTTCCCTAAAGAAATGATCTACATGTGCTATAACTATGTTAGTTTACAGGAGGGTAATCAACATAGAGTTAGTCAACCAAGAATTGGGGCTTCCCAAGAGAACATCTAATGCGAATGTACAATCAGGGTTGCTCCAAGAATTACATCGTTGCCGGAAATTGACTCAATTCCCGCCAAGGCATCTAGGGTCTGAAAAATTGAAAGCTGTGGAAGGTAGTGAGATCATGAGGAGAAAACCTGGTGTTGAACCAGCAAGACTGACGGTCGAAACACAAAGGAGGACTTTCACCAGACCAAAATAGGGGTTTCCCTAAAATGGCCACCATGGTTGTTTCAATTTTCAAATGGTCTAATTAAGGACTTGAATGACTTGGATGATGTGGGGTAACTTCATTTTAGGATACCTCTTAAAATGATGTTTCGAAAAACTGGGCTGTGGGATTTCCTATTGGGTTTTGAGGCTTCAGAATAGTCGTGCCGGCGTTTTGCTGGCCCTGATTGATGAGTTAATGACTCCTAAAACGTATGATGAATATCAATACCTGTATCATATAAAATAGTACAATATGCTATAATACAATATAATATATTATGATATATAATATAATATGATATATTATAATATATTATGCTATATAATATAATATGATATGATGCAATATAATATGATATAATATAATATGATATAATATTTTAAGATATAGTATGCTATATTGTTATATAATATATAATATAGTATTATTGGATATAATATAATAGAATATACCATGATTTAATATATTATGATATATAATATAATATGATAGAATAATATGATATGATATAACATAATATAATATGATATAATATAATATAATATCATATATAATATAAAATGATATGATAACATATAATATGATATAACACAATATAATATATAATATAACATAATATGATATGATATAATATAATATGATATAATATAATATAATATGATATAGTATAATATAACATTGGGGGTAAATTACAACGACCTCACTGCAACCTCACTGGAATGATGGTTCGTAGGGGAAACAATAGGGACATCATCCTCAAATGGCCTTATTTCAGGTTAGTGAAATATGATAATTTACCCACAATATGTATAAATATACATATGTACTGTATATCTATAGACTCTCTCTCTCTCTCTAAAGTGTATGGTGATATATATATAAAATATACACATAAACAGAATAATATGTATATATGCATATATACATATACAGAAAAATATGTATATTTACTTGTATATTAGTTGTATGTATATATACCATACGTACATTCTTTTTTTCACGATGTACCAGCCAGTTCTTGGATGCACATCCACGGTGATGATGTCCGCCATTCCAATTCCCAGGTTTGGGTTTGACCTATGGAGCTTTGTTCGGCTTCATCGTCTCTTGGCACGGCACAGTAGGCGAGCAAACCTACGACTTCACCGAAGGTTTTTTTTTTGGGTGGGGAACCAGACGTTTCATGGCCTTCAAAATGCCTGAAAGATCAGTTTTGTTTCTGATCCAGGCATATCCAGCCACAATTTTGGCAAGATGGCCGCCAATTGCCATGGAATTGAAGTACACATCCGTGGTGTGGGAGGTTAGCCACAAGATTCAACATTCAAGAAATTTGGCATGACATCAAGAATAAGGCCTTCATGATATCTAAAGTAGTTGGGATGAGATAATCCTCATCAACACGTGCTTTGTACGGCTCACACCGTTTTGCGTTTTTGAACATAGGGTATACCCACTTAAAAAATGCAATTTGATGGGAAAAATCATGAAACATGGCCATGAAACGTGAGATTTTGGGGGTTTGACCCCAGGGCCACCAGGCCTTTCCAGGCCCAGATCACCGGAGCCCAGGCCCTCCACGAACCTGAGCTTTACAGCCAGTATGGCCAGGTCAAGGACATCTTTACCGAAAAAACTGGGGGATTTGATCCTTGAACTGGCCATTTAGATCCATTTAACCTCAATAAAGTTTAATAAACACATAGAATTTCAGGGATCAAAGATACGGGATTATGACTTATGAAATCCTTGCAAAGATTGAGGCCCAACTTGACTGTAGCTTTGGGACAGACCCTTTGACCAGCAGGCACTTTGATTGAAATTATTCTAGTGAAGAACAGCTACATCCAAGGAGAACTGAGTTGTATTTCACCAATGGTCCGTGGTTGGTGGATGAGGCTAAGGTGATGCCAAAATAATACATCTCAATGGTCACTCAAGGTTCGCACCTCCACTATGGCGGTACATAGGCCTTACATAAACCCTTTTCCCCAACTCATCCACTGCGCTGAAGGGAACCTGTTTTTTTTTCGAGTCATGTTTTGCTTCAAAGTGATATGGGGCCTGGCAAGGGGACATCATTTCTCGGTAAATCCATCCATCAATGGGGCAGTTTTTCGCCAACTCATCCAGCGTTGGTGGTTAACCACCGACCAGTGATAGGACCCCAGCCATGATCAACCCAGGGTCGTAACTTGAGCAACAAAAGTCTCTGGAGATTGACAAACTTCACAAATGACATGTCAACTTGGAATGGTGTTTTCCTTGGGGAACGGTTGTGAAGGGTAGCTTAGTGGTGTAGTTGGTCTTTGCCTTTTTGATGGGGGTATTGAAAAAATGCACAGCTATTTTTGTTGGAATTTGTATCTAAGATTGCCCACGCTGCGATATTATTCTTTGTTGGTCCATATTCTTCTATATCTATCTATATCTATCTATATCTATCTATATCTATCTATATCTATCTATATCTATCTATATCTATCTATATCTATCTATATCTATCTATATCTATCTATATCTATCTATATCTTATATCACTTATATCTCTATTTTTTGTGAGCGATCTCGGCGATACCCGTGCTAATTCTCCCACCTTTCTTGATGCCTAAGATTAGCCGGGAAAAGTTCGGCTCGCCATCCGTTTTTTTTTTCGGCAGTCGGGGAGCATTTTGTTCACCGATGAAGAGGTTCAAACGGTTCAACCCTCGTTCTAACCCCAATTTTGGTGAAACTATGAGTATATAGTTGAAGTATGTTGAAGTAATATCAAGTGGATCCATTGGAAGTTACAATTGCAAACCCAGTTTCTGAAGATGTTATCAGATGTTGTATAATAAATATAAGTAAGATGTTGTGTTTGTATGATTTTCACCCATGGAATCAGCACCTATGGATCACTACGAGTGATATGAACCAGCCAATTGGATCCAGTTCATCTCAAAGGCTCCCCCTGCTGAGTAAGCAAAATCATGATTGCGATTCATCCTGCTTATAGGAGGTCATAGATGCCCATAGGAAGTAACTAAAGTCCCATCAGAGGTAGCCAGACCAGTGCAAGCTTCCTTCATATTAGTTTATACCTGGTTTACGAGACTGGTTTCGAATAGTTTTGATCTTTCATCAATATTATAGATATATCATTTTATGAGTGGTTTACCAATGTTCACCAGTTATTTCATTTGTCATCATTACTTGGATGCGCATCCTAAGACTTCGAAAGTGGTTGATAATCCATATAAGACTCTTAAAAGCATCTAAAACGTGTATATATATATAATATACATGTATGTAAGTGGGGATATTCCATTCTTGGAGTTCTTTTAGCCTTTTAGCCATTTACGATGCCGGCCACCAGGACGACCTGGAACGCTCGGTCCGCTACTTCCACCGCGATCGCGTGCTGATCCGCTTTGGTCGCGTGGGAGCGAAGAAGAACTTCACGCCAGGCGCGACGCAAATGTGCGACCAGCAAAATGGTGTGAGAATGGCCTTGGGAAAAGCAGGGAAAAACCAGCAAAATGGCTCCTTTTTTGCGCATTTTTGAGGCAGAGTGTGGAAAAGTGCTGATGAAGCAACGGTTTTTTTTGTAGCCTCTTTTCAGACGGTGGTGCTGCTCCCCAGTTGTGTTTGTTGGATCATGATTCACCCGAACTGGGGCACCACCTCGTAGCCTGTCCAAGGCCTTGTGGAACTTGTGGGTGCTGGGTTTGCCAAAAAACATGGGCTACCCATTTCAAAGCATGCTCATCATTTTTACCCAGCTTAGGCCAACAAAGGCCAGCAAAGGCCAACCAAGTTATCATAATTTGGGGGTATCTCTTTGTTTTTTTTTGCGGAGACACCCATCTGTTTCCCCAAACTGGGCCATAGCGATCCAGCGTCAGATGCGTCAGGGGTCTTCAATAAGAACAAAGGAGGCATCTCGGCGAGTCTTGGTTCGGAAGAGAAGCACCAGGCACGATCTACCACGCCAAAGTGGTTTCGAGGTATGGCAGGATATGGAAGGGTGGCAGGCAGCATTGGAGGGTGAACATCACAAGGGGAACGGTGAAGTACGTGTTTTCTTTGCATTTTTTGGCATCAAAACAATCTAATTGTTTCTGAGTGTGTCAGATTCATACCCAAGTGTATCTTGGTGAATGGTCGGTTGATGACGGTGTATCTTGGTGAATTGATTATGATTCTTTATTTTTGTTGATGGGGACCATTATTTCATACTCAGCAAAAGAAGAACATATTTGGCTGCAGGATATGTTGCAGCGATTGGGTCTTTTGGAGAAAGCCAATCATTAAATTGCAAGCTCTTTGTTCCCCACCTGTTAGGTGAAGGTCGTTAGATTTTATGTCAGCTGTCTCCTCCCGCCTCCTGCTCCTCCTCCTCCTCTGCCGGAACTCAACTGCAAGCTTTTGATCGCAGTGGTCCCCGCCGGACCTCAGCTGCAAGCTCTTGATCGCAGTGGTCCCCGCCGGACCTCCACCGCAAGCTCCAGATCGAAGTGGTCCCCGCCGGACCTCAAAGCGCGCTCCGGATCAGAGTGTTCCCCGCTGGACCTCAACCACAAAGAATCTCCGAAGATATACCAGATAGAATGCCAGAAAGAATGTCAGAAGATATGCCAGATACATAATATGCCAGAAAGAATGTCAGATAGGATGTCAGAGTATATGCCAGAAAGAATGCCAGAATGAATGTCAGAGTAGATGCCAGATAGAATGCCAGAATGAATGTCAGAATAGATGCCAGATAGAATGCCAGAATGAATGTCAGATAAAATGCCAGAGAAAATGTCAGAACAGATGCCAGAAAGGATGCCAAATAGGATGTCAGAATAGATGCCAGATAGAATGCCAGAAAAGAATGCCAGAATAGAATGTGAGAAAGAATGCCAGAATAGAATGTCAGAAAATATATGCTATATATACTTCCAGATGAGATGTCAGAAACTATGACAAAATGATGTCACGGTGGGGATCGCTCGAAGTAAAGGAATTTTAAACCCCCACTACTGCATGGTGGCCAATTTTCAGTCTAAAAGGAGCTTCCCTGGCACGCTTTAAAAACATCATATCGCGGAATGGCAAGGAGCAGGTGGCAACCTGTCAACACGATGGCCCAGATGGTGATCACAATGATGTTTGGGCATTGTTCGTGATCTGGCCACTTTTACTACTCATATATCCCATCCAATTTCATGGTTGCTTGTGTATCGGTGATTTTTAAACCACTTTTTCAACCTAATTGGGTTTCAACTTGTTTCAACCATCATTTTCGCCCTCCCTTTTTAAAGGAACATGAACATATCCCAGTGTTTTATTGAACATTGCGTCCTCGGGCGATAGGAAGAGGCGAAAGAGGCATTAGAGAAGTTGGTGAAAGAATTTAAAGGAAGCTGGGCATTGAAAGCAGTGAGGGGCATTGAAGTCTCAAATTTTGGGGGGTTCGTTCCGGGATTCCGTAGCGATATATGGGGGACATGAGTCAACAATGACAAATTGGGCAAACCTACTGTACATGGATCATAGTTCAATAGTTAGGTACCTAGGACCTATTGTCTATATGTGACCTTTGATTACTCAGCTGCATTTTTTGTTTGCTCTCAGTATCTAAGAATTGCATGGTTTGGCCATGGTAAAGCAATTGGTGAATCGGCAAAAATGTTGGCTGTATGTATATCCGGCAATGAAAGATGGCAATATATGGAGGTTTCCTAAAATGGGGGTACCCCTAAACATCCGTTTTTTTAAAATAACGTTTTCCATTATTATTATAAACCATCCATTTTTGGGTATCCCAAATTCTGGGAAACCCCCGTATGGCAATGAATAATCACTTCCTTTGATTCATCAGTCGGAGCTGGTGATTTTCCGCGCTGTGTGTTTCGCCCTGAAAACAGCCGTCCAGATTTTCCCATGCGGATCCATGCGATTCGTGCGTGAATTTCATGCTTTCCAAAAGATGGAGATTTAAGATGAGTTACGTAAGAATGGATGGGGATTACAGTAAACCCATCAAGAAGTTCAGATCCAACATGATTTAACTCTGGCCCAGCCCCTTCTTGGCAGATTGATATCCCAATAGACCCGTTGGGGTGCGGGGGTTGACTGAAGGATCTTCGGAGGACAGCGTCTTTTTGAAATCCTTATTCTGATTTGTTGCACCAAATTATCTCAGACATTTGTAGTACTAGGAAAATTGATTATTAACCATTAGCCACAATTAGTAAATGGTCAATATTGCACTATATAATGGATGGGTCAATGCCATGTTTCTAGGATGATATCAGCTTGAACAGAAACAGTGCCAGACATGGGATAAAAAACCGTGGGTTTATCCTAGCTACTTGTTTTTTGGTTTCATGGGGACTATCCAGTCATATATCTCTACCAAAAGAGCAACATTTAGTGAATCATGCACCGTGAACGGCGGTTGCTCGGACGAGGATACATTCGGTTACCTGGCGACGGGGACATCAAGAAGGACAAAGAAGGCACCATGGGAACAGTCGACGTCTATTGTTCATTCGCTGCTTTTACTATGTTTTACCACATTAGGTGGCTGTTGCCATGATTCTCAATCACCATGATTGCAAGCCAAAAGTAATCGTTTAAGCCGTTTCTTCGGACTCCCTGAGTAGCGTAGCATGAGATATAAATTCGTGGTTACTTGTCAAGCCATTTTTATCATAATTCTTGATATGTTGTTTATACATGGTTATACAGAAAAGGCAATTTTACGATTTTTTCCTGTTGGCTATCAGTTATCACTATAGTATAAAGCCATTTTGTCCTTTTTTTGATGGGCTCTTTCGTATATCTGCAGCCATTCTCTCCCATTTACATCTATTTACTAGATGTTCCCCTGCTTTGTTCACTTGCTCTCCGCAGGAAAGACCAAACGGCAAAGCGACGGTACACCTGCGCATCTTGACCGATCTGGGTTGTGCCACCGGATGTGAACCAACGATAGGTCTGCCCCTCACCCCGCATAAACCATGGTTTAACAAAGGATTGACACTGATTTTGAAGCATTATTTTAGTATTTTAGTATTGTTAAATCGGGGGATGGGATTACTCTACCTCCAAACTCCTAGGGTTTATCATCATGTCCCCACTTGAAGTAGTTGGCGATAAGCCCCAGTTTCAAACAAGCCCAAGTGATCCTCGGAATTGGAAAAACCCACTACACTGTGACCGACAATTTCAATCTGCTTGGGGGGTCAGCATTTACCTCGATTTCACTTTCTGTGGGAATCATTGTAATACTGGTTGGTGGTTTGGAACATTTTTTTTCCATATATTGGGAATAATCATCCCAACTGACTAATATTTTTCAGAGGGGTTCAAACCACCAACCAGTATTGTAATATATATATATACCATCTGGGAAGCACTGAACTCGGCATTTTTTTGGGGTTTACTCTATGGCTGTGCCCTTCCGTACTCCAAGATAGGCGCGGATTTTTTTCGCTGCTGACAGGACATCTATCAGTTTCTTTACCATTTCAAGCACATGGGAATCTAGAATATTGGTGAATATTGGTTAGTAATGGGATTGGAATGGGATTATAATGGGATAATGGTGATATGACAACCAATAGTAGGATACTTGTTGATAATTGGGATCTAACATCATATACCCTCCATCCCAGCCATTCTTTCGACATGGGTCTGGCATCTTTTTGGTGAAATGATCCCAGACTTCACCAACCGCCAAATACCGTCATTCTGGGATGATTCCCCCAAATCCAATTCCCAGCACTTGCAGTAACTTCTGCGGTTGGTTCTTATAATTCAGCCAGATGGATCAAACATCAATGCGACTCTACCCTCCTTCGTGATGTTTTTCCAATTTTTGCTGGTCAAAAGCCAGCTCTTTTATAAAGTCAATCTTGTTTGGTTCGCCTCCCATTCGTTTTCGCTTTGAGATCCCAGCTTTGCCACTGAAATTCACCTCTTGCCTTGATTCAAAGCCCATGTTTTCTGGTTGCACCTCGCCCCTTTTTGCCGTCCAGATTTTTTGCTGGTCACAATCCCCTATTGTTTCGATCGAAATCCAATGCGTTTTCCAGTTCGGTCAAGTTCAGTCCCATTGTTCTCAGAGGTACTCAGAAGTTTTTTTTTTATGCGGTGCCACAATCCTTTTTTCCGGGTCACACAACCCTTTACCTTGTTTTTATCCTCTGGTTTTAGGTGTTTGTTATTGTTCGTGATTCCGTCAGTGTTTTGGTGCAGAGTTTTCACCATGGTTTGTAGGTCAATCAGCTGGACGGGTAGAAACTAATCCTTTAGTCTTGGATGGTATCTTCATGGGATTATATATCTACGTTCACCAGCCAAGAATTTGCATTTTTTTTGCCGGGTATCTGGCTGATTGGCCATGATAATGGCTAATAATGGTCAATATAGCGGCTAATAATGATGACTAATGATGACCAATGGTGATGAATGATGATTATCCTCTGGTTTTGACCAACATGGTTTTTACCGCAGACAGGTATAACATGGCCAAATGCGGCGTGGTCTTCTTGTGGAACCGCCAACTTGGCGACTTGGCTGTGACTTGGAGGTGCCAGCCAGAACTGGTTATCGTTTTTTTTAACAAAAGATAACAAAAGGCCTAATTATTCTAAATGTAATTGGGATAGTCATATATGGTATAAATTGGTAATAATTGGTATAATATGTGTATGTATATATATAATTATATATATATTAATATATATATACACGTATATATACTATATATATATTATACATATTATGTATATATGGTATATAGAGTCTATGTTTTATTTAGCTCCACTTTCTTTTTTTCTGGTGGGTTCGCTAACAGGTGCGAAATCACACATTTTCAGCGTTTTCTCCGGGTATGGCCTGGCTGGCACATTTCCAGACAGGATAAAGTAATGTAAATTGTTTATAGTTTGTGAACTCCCCATAGTTGGTTAAAAAACAGCTTTTCGAGCAAATTCCGAATTGGTGTTGAAGTAAGAGTTTAATCATGGGAGTTGATAAGACCTTCATTTTTCAACGCACGATCCAACATGTCATGAACAAAATCCCACATTTCATGACCAAAGTCGACCTTAAAGTCCAAAAAAAGATCCCAACAATAATCATGGAAAACTCAGAAAACTCCTCCAAGACTTCATGAGAAAACTCCAAAACTCCATGATGTTTTCTTTGGCCCACTTTTTCGAATAAATCTTCCTGAAACCGTTCCGACAGTTTCCGCGCTTCCGAGGTCTCCGAGAGGTGGGGCAGGGGGAGCCATGGCTTCAGGATATGGTTTAATACGGTGAACAGTTATTAATGATATTAATGGTTATATAGAATAATGTAAGTGGTTAGATACTTGTTATTAAAAAATAATAGTTATTAAATGTTATTAACATTACTTATAATATAGTTAATGAAATGTTATTATCAACAGATAATATAATAGTTATACTTACTATTATATAATGGGTAGATAATATAACAGTGGTTATGATTATTATAATATTAATGGTTACGATATTTTCATGGTTAATGGATAATATATGATGGCTATAAAACTGTGATATAGTGGTTCATAGTGATTAGATAATAATGGTTATGTAGTGGTTATATATATATATAACGGTTAATATATAGTGGTTAATAGTGGTTAATCATGAAGACTGATGGTTAATAATGGGAAATATATAGTGGTTAATATCTATATTATCTTGGCAAATTATAACGACCTCACTGCAACCTCACTGGATTCATAGGTTTTTATATGGGGAAATCATCCCAAAATTGCCTTGTTTTAGGTTAGTGAATTATTATAATTTGCCCAGATATTCTATCTAATGGATTGTAATGGTTGATGGTTAATATTCAGATAGGGATATAATGTGGTAAACCATATGCAATAAACCATCCCTAATATCACCATGTTTAGGGGTGGTACTATCATCCCCAATTGTTGGGTTTATTGGATTGGTTTTTGCCACATTGATTGGGATCTAAAAGCAACCATAGCTACAAAGTGGGGCGACTGAGATAGTGAAATCGCTGAGTTGATGAACATAACTCCAATTTTACCATGGTTTATGATACTTATAAGTATACTTAATGGGGGTTCATAGACCTACATTGTAGGATATAATGGGATTACACGGAAAATAGTTGGGATTCATGAGTTTCATATAGGACTATAACGGGATATGTGAATTGTATGACCATAAAATCAACCTTAATGAGAATATTTATGGGAATATTCAAAGCTATATTTCCCTCTGGTAATCCAACATGGCTAGCTGGGAAATCCAGAACTAAATGAAGGCCACTGTATCGCCATCATAGTTTTATAGCAACCCCACGAGACAATTACTGTATCATTGAATTCTTATCTGAATTTGTCTCTGGTTGTGATACAAATGGGACATCAGTACCAGTCTTGTTTGGAGCATGTCAGTCCGGATAGGAAAAATTGTATTTTAAGGTATATTAAGCTCAACATAGATACAAAAAGTGGGACATCGGAAATATGAAGTAAATAATATGATCGAACTAACGTCCTGGAAACACTTTTCGGCATCTTTTTTGGTGGCTATAAGAATGACGAGAATATTATATATGATTTTTACATACCAAGTGGACTATCAAAGGGCATATGAGCAACAAACACTCAACTAAGACGGTTTATGACTAGGTTAACTAGTTATCCTCTGGGATAGAATGGGAATATGATGTTGACTGGAAAACTCCAACGGATACTAATGCAGTTTTGCATGGGAATCTGGTTGGATTCTCGCAGTTTTCCTGACTTCCAGCGAGAAAACTCCATCCACCATCTTGTTGCTTACCACATATGCTCCATGGTGCTGGTATATTTACCTACATGACTGGGTCATTTTGGGGTAAACGTTGGTCAATCTTCCAGACAGCACATCAGTTGGTTTTTGTTTAAATCAGAATTTGCTGGCGCTAAAGGATGTTTTTTTTTTTTGTTGGTCAAATCTAATTACTTCTTTTTGTTTAATCATATGTGGGTGTGTCTGAAGATCCTGGCATCCTAAATTCCAATGAATCATCATAATTTTCCCCAGTTTAGATTTAGATGACCACATGGAATAAATCCCCAATTTTCAGTCACCAATTTCTTCTTGCTTGACCATTTTTATTTGCTGCATCCAAGCCTCTCCCTTCAGCTTCGTTAAGAACCTCCACCACCTGCCAATGGTTTCACTTAGTGAGGGAGGTTCTTTGTTTGTCTTTTGCCTTGGTTTTTGCCTTTTGGCTTGGTTCAGCGGCTTCTCCAATGATTCGTTTTCTTTGGTTTCCATGGCGTTCTCTCGTTTTCGGCTCCTGCCATTGCTTGGAGGGCTTTTGGTTTTGGTGTTTGTTTGCTGTCTATAGTTTGTGTTTCTTTTCCGTGGCTTAATTTTAAGTTTCTGTGGCCTTAACTGTAATGGCGGCATTTAAGCCTTTTTAAAACATTGTTGGAGAAATTGTTGAGTCTCCTAACGCTATAACTTCGTTATATACTGGGTTGGCCGCCTGCCCAGTAACAGTTCGAAGTTCGAAAATTGTTTTGTATTAAAAGGCCTAATTATTCAATTCAAAAAAACACCTGACGTGAAACCCCAAAATGGTTTGCATAAATGGCTGCTGTGGTATTGTTTTTTGTCTTTGACCAATCTTGTGCCACCACCCCTCCACTCCACATCAACTCACATCCTCCACATACATCCACCTCCAGCCCTCCTCTCTTGGCAGCAGCTACGAGCACAATTTTGAAGGAAGAAAGAACCTTTTGCACCCGGTGAGCACAAATTTTGCACCAGCTTGAGCACAGTTTTGCCCAAAAAAAGCAATATTTTTTAAGCCAACCTTAAGTCATTTTCCTTCTCGACTGCGCTGCTGCGGCAGCATGAGCAAATTTTGTACCAGCTTTGACCAAAAAAACACCAGATGAGCACAAATTTTGCACCAGCTAGGAGAATCATTTTGACAAAAAAAACCTTGCACCAGCTATGAGCACCATTTTGAGAAAGAAACACCAGATGAGCACAAATTTTGCATCAGCTAGGAGCACCATTTTGAGAAAAAACCACCAGGTGAGCACAAATTTTGCACCAGCTAGGAGCACCAGTTTGAAGAAAAAAACACAAAACAAAAGCACCATTTTCAAAGTAAAACAGCACCAGGCTAGCACGAAATTTGCATCAGAAGAATCCTTTAAAAACAATCTTGGTTTGGAACAGTTTTTTTGGAGCACAGCCCTAGCTACAATTTTAGTTCTCTAGGTCTGGGCCAGGCCCCCGCCCCCCTGCCCAGCCCCCGGTAGGCACCAAAGCAAGCCCAGTATCTTACAGTATCTTGTAGTGTATCTTCTTAAAGTTGTGCCACAGCACCACCTTTAAACCTCCTTCTTTGTTCCTTTGTTTATGTGATTTTATGTGCATAAGGCAGTTCAAAGATGTAGAGTGGAAACTTGTCAGTACCTTCAGTCTTGGGCATGTTCATTTGAAGCCAAAACAAGTTCGGTGCAACCCTGACGTTGCTCCGCGCCGGAATTGCGGAAGGGTTGCGTATTTTTGAAATGCTATGTCGGTGGACTTTCAATATGTAGATGTACATGTGATCCATGATCATGATCATGATCATGATCATGATGATGATGATCACCATGATTATCATGATCACCATGATCATCATGATCATCATGATCATCATGATCATCATGATCATCATGATCATCATGATCATCACGATCATCATGATCATCATGATCATCATCCCTTATGAAGACAAGTTGCTGCTATTGTTGGATTCACCATATTTGCCACAGTGGGTGGAGGATTTGTTGATCCCTTATGAGGAAAGTTGATGTGATTGCAGCATTCAACATATTTGCCAGAGGGGCCGGTGGATTCTTGATCCTTTATGAAGATGAGTTGATGCGATTGCCCCATTCAAGGTATTTGTCAGACGGAGGTGGTGGATTTGTGAATCCCTTATGAAGATGAGTTGCTGTGGTTACCCCATTCAACGTATTTGTCAGAGGGGGTGGTGGATTTTTGATCCCTTATGAATATAAGACATAAAAGTTAATGGTAGTACCCCATTCCATATGAGTTGACACTGGTTATGATGATGATCATGATGATGAGATCATGATCATGATGATGATGATGACGATGATGATACTGATGACGAGATCATGGTGGTGATGATGATGACCTTGGTGATGATGGTGATGATGATTGTAAGTGTGGAGCAACGTCCGGGTTGGACGGAACAAATTTTGCCATATTTTGGTGCCATTTTGGTGCCCTCTGCTGGTGCCCACTGTTAACACAGGGACATCAAATCCCAAATTATATACATTTTGACAAGCTGCATGTTGTGCATTGTATACACTCTGAGTAACATATTCAACCTACAGCGTTACATGTGAAAATAGGTATTGTCATTGTCATAAACTTAAAATAGACCCTAAACCAACCCTTAAAAAAACTTAAACATCCTTAAACCAACACCCTAAACCAACCCGAAATAAACCCTAAACCAACCTTACATAGACCCTAAACCAGCCCTAAATGCACTCTAAGTACACCCTAAATACACCCTAAACCAAGACTATGACAACATCGAATGAAACTATTTGCACCCAACACGGTCGTGCCTCAACCTACATTCTGCATGTTCACAAGGTGAACACTATTAAAAAAAAAAATCGATGAAAACCATCAAAAAAATAGTACAACAAAAAGAACAACAACATCAACATATTGATGAAACCATCAAGAAATCGATGAAAACCACGGAACAAATCAATAAAACCATTCAGAAATCGATGAACACCATCAAGAAATCGATGAAAACCATCGAAACAAATCAACAAAACCTCTGCAAACAATCAAGAAACCGCTGAACACCATAGAAAAACAATGAACACATCCGAAATCAACGAAAACCATCGATAAACACACTTAATTAACACCAATGAAAAATGACGGAGAGCAGTTTCTAGACCAAAAAAGAACAAGAAAGAAAAACCGATCCCCTTAGTAAGTGGTACTGACATCATTGGGTATTGTTAATCACATTGAATTAACTAACTATATGGTTTGTCTGAAATGGAATGCCGAAGAATTTGATGGGTTATCATCATATTTTGAATAAACACAACACATGGCAGCCACTGGCATCAAATCTATCACGGCCAGGTACCTGAAGACAAGGCCCTCCAGGCTGGCTTTAGATGTTGGCGATGCCGTGCCGGGAAGAAAGCCACGGGAAAGAAATGCTGCTGTGTGAGGCCGAACTATGAGGAGGCGCGGTTGCTTCACCAATGATGTGATGGGGTGAAACTGCTGCGGTAAACCATATCAATGACTTGCGAATGAAACATCCGAGTATTGATGACTTTCCCCAGTGTGCCAGAAAAAATCAGAAACATTGATAATTGTGAAGTGAATTCCCAAATTGTTCATTTTTTTTCCATGTTTTTTCCAGGTGAATTACATGTGAATTCCCAATGTTCCATCCACAAAACGGGTATTTTTCCCTGGTTTTTTCTCAAGCGGCGCAAAAGCCACGACCCAGACCTACGACATCTTCCGCGCTGAACACCAAGGTCAAGGCGCCCGGCATGGGATATTTTTGGGGGAAATGGGTGAAATGGGCATCATTCATCACCATTGGTCATCATTAGTCGAGTCATCATAGCCATTATATAGCCATTATATTATGACCAATGATGGTCAATATAATGGCTAATAATGGTCATTGTAATGGCTAATAATGATGAATATTAGTAATCATGGTTATAAGTTATATTAGCCATAATATTGACCATTATTCGCTATTATCATGGCCAACCAGCCAGATAGCCTGCAAAAAAGTTGCAAATTCTTAGCTGGTGAACGTAGATTATATAATCCCATGAAGATACCATCCAAGACTAAAGGATTAGTTTCTACCCATCCAAGATTGACCAAGTTAAATAGATGATAAACTTATGATGGTCTAACAGGGCTAATTATAGAAGATAAACTGTTATAGATGATAAACCTATGATGGTTTACCATTGTTTTTACCCCTTTTAAATGGTGATGTTCCAGTTTGCTACGTTCAATCATAGGGTAACCATTCGTTGAAATGGAAGATTTTGCTGAAGGTCCAAGGTCCAAGTTTTTGTGATTGTTGTTCAATTCCTCTGAGAATTAAAACAGAACCAACCAATTCTTACAAGAAGCATGGCCCCGGCGTTGAATTCAGGCGAAGATGAAATTGAGAAGAAGTTCCAAGCAATGGTTAAGGCAGGGCCGTGCTCCAGCGCGGGTATAGTTTATATCCCCAGTGACAGCATTAAAGACACCCACGCGACACTACTGGGCAGGGCAGTGTTTATGATGGTTAGGAGTGGGGAATGACTCCCCAAAAAATCCCTCAGGCTTGGTGTTTGATCAACCATTTTCGGTTCCCGGGATATCCCTGGATGCACATCCGTGGCAAAAGTTCAAAAGACTGTGGCTACCCAAGAGAATGCAATACATCAGAGTGATTAGCAGCCTGCAGTTTCAGGTTTTTCAGTTTGATCTTGTATGTAAGCATTTGGGTTTGTCAAAAAAAGGCGAGATAGCTAAGAATGGAAATTCAAATAATGGGGAACGGAAACGACGACTTTAACCGCTGGATTTTAGGGTTATCCTCACATGTTCAGACGATCATCATCTTTCCCACACATGATTATTTTATGGGTTAATTACCCATGAGATACACCATTGTTTGGACAGAAAAGGGGACAGCTCATATCCCGGTCGACGCGGATATTTTAAATGGCTAATGAATTTTCATGAACTTCTGCACATACATATAAGCCGTTCATATAGTAACATATGTATATACATACTTATCCCAAAACCATGGGTTCAATACTAAAATATGCTCAAACTTGGATGATTTGGGGTATCCCTATTTAAGGACACCTCCATATATGTAGATTCATACACAGTATATATGCTGTATATATATATATATTGTATAGATATGTATGTGTATGGCTGGGATGTATGGCATTTCTTTGTGCTACGTAAGTTGGGTGTCCGTGAAAAATTCGCAAAAAACCGCTTCCCAGGATCCTGAGCTGAGGGAGCAGAGGGAGCACTATCAGATGTTGGCCTCACTGCAGTTTGACTCTGGGCTTCTTACCCTCCGGTGTCCACGTGGCTGGAAAATCCCCGAAGTAAATGGAGGTTTAGTTCGCGGACATCATCGATCAATGGAGAATTTTCCAGCACGCCATGTTTGATTACCGGAGGGTATTCGTCTTTTGATGAAGTCTTGTTCAACGGAAACTGGCAGACCACCGATATCAGGCGGAATGGTATGTTTGTTTGATTAAGTGGTGTATTTCACTAACTAGTAGAGGAACTTGAGTTTAACTAACTAAATGGGTGGTATAAATTTGGAAGTAATATCTGATGGGTGAAACCTGCTGTTGAATGATTTGTGTGTACTTGGTGTTGTTTTGCTCTTCTGCTTTGGGAATGTATCATATCACCCTATTTTCTTTAAGGGGCGGGGATGTCATCCTCTGCCAATCTTACCTGGCACTTGAAATCTTCCACTGAATAGAACACCCCCCACCGTGGTAATGTTCCATTCTGTTCCGTTGTGTTGTTTTCAGAGTTGGTTGAAGAGAAGATTTACAGAAAAAAAAAACAACAGATTGCTGCAGGATTTTGAAAATGATCTCGCTGGGTGATGTCACTGCAATATTGATGCTTACTGTAGTACTCGTAGGACCCGTAGGATTTCAGGTGAGCGAAGTGGTGTCATTTTTCCAGATACGTTTTTCCCATAAGAATACGAATAAGGACCTGCAGATAAACACTTGTCCATTCATGGTCCATTGCCACATGTCGGGAGCATGGTACCGACCTCAGAGCGACCTCACCATAGAATTCTTTGCCCAACTATTCATGTCCCATCATATCCACATTCAAGATCATGATATCATATCCCCATAAAATGGGTTGATACATCTATTTGTTGGTTATATAAAATTAGCACTCTTTTAGTGGGATTTTGTTATTTTTCCTATCAAGTTTGGGGGTTGCTATTCTAAGTCTCATAGATATATACTCAGTCTTATCGCAGTTACCAACCTAAGTAGCCCCAGTTCCTGACACTCCAACAAAATTATATACCCTCTGGTAATTTAACATAGCTATTGAAAATTGCCATTTATAGTGGATTTTCCCATTGAAAATGGTGATTTTCAATAGCTACGTTAAATTACCAGAGGGTACACTTGTCCGTTTCCCCCAACTCATGTGGAGCAACTTGAGGAAAAACTCCAGTGGCAGAAGCCCAAGAAACTTCGCGGTCGTCCCAGCCTTCCCAGCCGTCCCAGCGCGCCCAAGCGCCGCAGTGAGGGAGAAGCCGAGGGACGCGAACGGAAGCGACAGAAAAAATTGTGGGTGGATGTCTACAGTATTATATATGTATATATACATCATGGTATCTAAATGTGATTTATTGGGTTTTAATGGCAATTATGATGGGATATAGAACCCACAATATGATGTTTGGATGTGTCCGAAAATAGGGTATACCCATCAAAATGGGTCATTTTTTATTAGGGACCATGATTCTTCACCAGCAGATTTATCCGATCTTTTGCCGTAATTTTTCAGACACAAATCATGAAATCCTATCTGCGGACGATCATTTCATGATACCCTCTGGTAAACATACAAAAAGCTATTGAAAATTGCCATTTAGGGTCGTGGATTTACCCATGAAAAATGGTGATTTTCCATAGTTATGTGAGTTTACCAGAGGGTATTTAATGGGATCACATGGATGCAAATGGTGGGCTTTTAGGCGGTCAAGGTAGCAATAATGATCATATGGGACTCCTCCAAGTGATTTATTTGGATATAATGGATAACCTGGAAAAAGAACGGGGTTACCCTCTGGTGAACTAACATAACTATGGACAATCACCACTTTAATAGGTAAAATCAACTACAAATTGCCAATTTTCAATAGCTATGTTAAATTACCAGAGGGCATGATATACAACTTGCTTGAGTTGTCCTATTTCTAGGTCAACCGAAAAATTGGATAGTGTACTTTAAGGAGTTTCAATCTTTTGCCAGTCAATGCAGATATTCGCTATCTAGCAAAACATTCAACTTCTGGCAAGGTGTTTAAGATCAGCTACTACCCCCATCTTTTTTGATGCCACATTCCTCATTTCAGGATGGTTGAACCCTCTAAATTCCACATGGCACCCCATCTTTTTGGCACTAACAGGAGAATATCGAAATCCAGATGAAATTTATCAAAAGAATCTTGGATATAAACCATGGCTATTTCACCATCCACAGGTCCACAACCATGGAGATTTCACATGAATTCACCATCAAAAACGGTTTTTTTTGGGGACTCCACGCCCGTAGGCCTGGATTTGGGTGCTGCCCGGCACACCCTGCGGGGCGGCCCAGCGCCAGGCATCGCAAGTGTTGGGGCAGGCGCCGCGGCGGATCGGGTAGAAAATGGTGTTTTTCATGGGTAAAAATGGCGTAACATGGGGAAAAAATCGGGTAGAAGATATAGATCTGATGAAGAATTGGAAAATCGTGATGCGACTTGAGAAAGTTGCTGATTTGGACATGCAATTCTATTAAGGGGCTGAAAGCCCACTCATCTCTATTGCACTTGGACTTCTGGTTGGGTGGACTCAACTGGGAATCAACCAGTTAGAGCCAATCCAAGAAATTATCACAACCCGCCCCAAATAGATACTGCCCATGTGTACATATATATATATAATTATACACATAGTATATATATATATGTATGCACACAAATTTCCTAGGACAGGCATGATTTTACCGCATAGTTTCCAGGCTTTCAACTGATCCAGGCTTTATTTGAGGCTTCCTCCTTCGTGTCTCATTGAAGTTAGTAGGTCTAAGTTATGTGGATCAACCTTACTCATCCCCATCGCAAATTTTATAACCTGCTTGTAGCATGGGTGAACCGGGTGAACCAACAAGTATATATATATATCCAATACCCAAATCTTGTTGGTGATATCCAATGATCTGCACTTTTTGCGGGCAGATGGTTTGAATCATTGATCTCAACTATGTGGAATTCTGCAGAGTACTTGGTGGATGAAATCTATGGGTGATTTTTGGGGTTTGAAGCAACCTGCTCTTTCTTAATTGTATCATAGTATGAGTGACCATTTGAGGCCCAAGAAACCACAGAGTTTGGCAGTCATATTTGGCAAGAGACCGGCCGATATTGCGCTTTTCATTGGTTGACAACCCCGTGAAACTGATCCATTTTGTTCATCGTCCCTTTTGTTGTTAGCTTGCACCCCCCATTGAGACTAGCATGAAGCTCCAAAGAATCGGGTGACAAGAGGATCTTCCGGTGGGCGTTTGTCTTTGAAGGTCTCTAGATTTATGCTGTTGTCTTCTCTTCTCCTTCTCCTCAGCCGTCTCATATATCAGCTTAATGCCCACTTCCTCACTCTGGATCGCTCTGGACCTCAATATGACAGATAGAGATTGTCCGAATACATGCCAGAGTTTGTGTCAGAATATGCGTCTCATAAATGTCAACACATACCTCAAAGCTGCTCCTGGTGTTCATCTCCTTGGGAAGCTGGTTCTTAACATGTTCCTTGAGATTCCATTGTTGATCTGGAACTACGTATATGTATATATATACATATATATATATGAAATTATATATCTATATAAAACATGGTTACACCATGGTTAAACCATGGATAACACTTCCACGGTTTGATCAACGGTGTTCCAAGCCTCCCGGCGCAGGAGGTGGTTCGCTTGGAAGGGCCTGAGGGACTTCTGGATGCGTCCAAGGCCTTAGGGCCCATGGAAGCAGGCGCCGGGGGTGGGATCATGATGAAAATATGATATGGAGGTTTCCTGAAATAGGGGTACCCTCTGGTAATTTAACATAGCTATTGAAAATCGTGATTTATAGTGGATTTACCCATTGAAAATTGTGATTTTCCATAGTTATGTTAGTTTACCAGAGGGTACCCCCAAATCATCCATTTATAGATGGATTTTCCATGATTTTCCATGAAATAAGCCATCCAGCTATGGGGGTACCCCCATTTACGGAAACCCCCATATCAGCATGACAACTTTCTGATGACTTTAGTTGTCTGAAAGGTACCTAATATATCCTAATATGGGTTTATGATGGTTGATGATGGTGCTGGTGGTGGTGATGATGATGATGACGACGACGACGACGATTATGATGATGACAACGATGTTGACGACGACGACGACCACCACGACGATGATAGTTGCTTTTCACACATTACTGTATTACAACACATAGACATACTCGTTACTTCAAACAAAAGATATCAAATTTATCAAATATCTAACATCAGACCATACTGTGGATTCATGTTTTTGGAAAAACAGCTGAGAATTCCTTGGTGTTTATACTAGTACTTGAAATTAATGAAGCGAATAGAATCTAGAAAGCACAAGAAAGCACACATTTTACCTCAGTACTCATCAACAATAAGGGGTCACAAACCACTTTGAATTTTCTATGCCAGATTTCTCAGCAGTTACTGGAAATGTGTTGAATTCTTTGAATCAAGATGTGCTCTGGAATCCCATTCATGGTGCTGGGTTGACCCATACCCAATAATGAGAGTAAGGCAATAGTTAAAGGATCCGTCGTAATTTTACCATCAATATCCAGAAATATCAATTCTGGGTGGTATAAATACTGGTTTTTTTACATGTAATCATCAAACTAAGGGTGGTTTATTATTGCTTTACTATGCTTTACTCACACCATGACCAGGTCAAGTGCTCTTGGCCCACGCCGACTCGCTGGACCTCCTGGGAGAAGCTTCGAATGATGCGCACCCGGCGAGTCGTAGTGGGCCTGGTGTGGTGCAAGGCATTATGGACTTCGGCTACCACCAGTACTTGAGTCACTCGGAGATTTGGGTCACTATTTTATCTATTTTCTGTGAGAAAAAATATTGATATGAAAATAATCATCTAATCAGTTTTGATGCGGTAAGTCCAGTAGTGAAACATATTGTTTGAGCATTTTTCCATTGGTAATAATTAGGAAAATGGGATATGGATGGATGCGGTGTATGCATTTGGGTTTACCACATTATGACTGTTGCATCAATTGGGTCCTGCACAATTGAACAGTATCAAAACCCATTTTTAACCTGCTCAAAGAACATTTGTCC
>Ga0126342_10003806_pt1 | contig 25288 bp, 19 predicted proteins | sample Cyp1metagenome_FD_92528 | JGI IMG/M metagenome (GOLD analysis project Ga0126342, IMG submission 92528) | Coral microbial communities from Lord Howe Island, Old Settlement Bay, Australia - Cyphastrea 1 metagenome | ecosystem: Host-associated > Invertebrates > Cnidaria > Coral ... | reverse complement strand
TATATATATATATATATATATATATATATATATATATATATATATATATATATATATATATATATATATATATATATATATATATATATATATATGTATATATATATATATATATATATATATATATATATATATATGCATATATCATACGGACAGCGCAATGAATCAGAGGCCTTTGTCCAAGTGTCTCTGAAGGCGACTTCGCCAGTGAGCAGCAGGTGGTGGGCGTCCAGCCCACCCCTGGATTCGCTTCCTGGCCATGGCCACGGTGGAGCACTTTAAAAATCATTGAAGAGGTGTGAAACATATGAAGACTGGGGAACAAAAATGGGTATAATTTTCATTTTTTAAGGTACGCCAAAGTTTATATGAATTTATATGAGTATTGTACACCAAAATCATGGGTTTCAATACTAAAATGGACTGATTTGGGGATGATTGGGGGGTACCCCAGGGCTAGGAAACCTTCAAATGGAGATGAGTCAAAAATAAAAACGTAGTGGACCAAACTATTTCAAATATAGTATTTTTTTAGTATTAACCATCCAACTATTGGGGTACCCAATTTTGACCCATACCCATATATGTACGTGGCCCTTTACCAGCTATAAGTACTGAAACAACCCAATTTATGGAAGGTATAATCCCATTTAAACCCAGTTATAACTAATAAATGGCCATAACTGTATGCCCAAATCCTACCAGTTGGTGTGGGCCTGTGGCGGCAGAAGTTTGGGGTTGGTTTTTATCTTTGTCATGGATGCCTTTGTGGCCATCGTCTTTGCTTCATTCATCGGAGCGCCGTTTGTTGTATTCGTGGCGCCTTTGATCCCCGTTTTGCAGATCAATGGACTTGTACCTCTTCTACATGCTGAGGATTTGGGAGCTCTCATCTGACTTTGCTGTGGCAGGCAGCTTGTTCTACTTTGGCGCTCTATTTTGGTGGCTTTGGTCGGCTTTGATTTCGGGAGAACCTTGAACTACGGTGCCTGAGAAATGCCCATGCTGCTTCGTGCAGCTGCGTGACATGGACCGATGGAACTTTGTAGCAAAGATCTTCCTCCAGATTTGTGCCGTCTCACTGCTGACCTAGAGTCTACACAACACAAACATCAGAAACGCGGACTGTTTCTGCGGACTGGGTCGATGGGACCTGAGGCTTGAGAGCAAAGTATGGCACGGGGTCGCCCCATCCAGTTTGCAGTTCTTCATGAGACCTGAACCTCCGGGCTGCGCTGGGCCGGTCACAGCATTTTTCCAAGGTCAATGCGTCCGTTCTTCTCAGCACCTGACACACGTACCCTCTGGTTATGACTAACATAGCCATGGTATAGATGGCCCATTTATAGATGATTTTCCCAGCTATAAACCTCCATTTATGGTTGGGATTTTCCATGGCTATGTTAGTCATAACCAGAGGGTAATTTAAAACCTCGTGGCTTCGGAGCTTGCTCTTGACAGAGTGTTGCCGATCCCAAGCATCCCAAGCATCCCAACCTGTTCCGTGATCTGGCGCCGATGGTGGAAAATCTCTGTGCAGCACCCGAGCTCATAGGAGTGGAGAGACTCTCTCTGCAGCGAACAATATATATATATATATGTGTGTCTATGATCTGAAATGATCCAATTTGTATATCTATAATTTTGCATATGTAATATAATATTATATATGTATATATGCATATGTATATATAGGGCGAAGGCTGGGGGTTCCCCGGAAGCCAATTGCATTTTATTTGTGTGGATATGGAAAATGTTGATTTTACACTGTGATTTACAGTGTTTTATGCTTTTCTCTGAAAGTGTTCGATCAGCCAGAGTTTCAGTGTCGGCGCGGATAAACTTGACATTTGTCCGCGCAGACAAATGATACATTTACATCTTCAATGGATGGCCAAAAATGTGTGCAACATTCTAACTATTGGACTTGCGGTTTCATGCATTTTAGGTCGTTTTGTTGATAACTAGAAAATGTCATAATTCACTGGAGAACCACGGACGAAATAAACATCACACCTTTCTCATCTTCATGTCCACAAAGGCTTTTTGAAGCAGTTGCTTGGAGCGAGAGCAACAACGATACTTACAACGTAGCAACATTGTCAACGAAGCAACATCTTCAAGGTTTCCACAACTCTGAGTCCAACGCACTCCACATGACGTTATTACACCCCCCACCCCCCCCACCCCCCTTCTGTAAACGACAACGATACTTGCAACGTAACAACATCTTCAACAAAGCAACATCTTCAAGGTTTTCACATCTCTCAATGCAGCGCACTCCACATGACGTTATTACACCCCCTCCACCCCACCCCCCATCTCTATACCATAACGACGTTTGTAGTATAGGCTCAAGACTGAGGGTTCCGGGGAACCCCCAGCCTTGAGCCTATATATATATATAAATTATGTGTATTGTCAGTATTGACAAGTGTTGGAGCTGTTTACAATATATGGGCTTCAAAGAGAAATGATTGGTGGAAGAATCGAGAGAACATTGCTGTGGGTCCCTGGCATTTCTCATTTCAGAAACAGCTCCAAAACAGCATGGCTGGTGTTACAAGGCAGCCAACAAAAACACTTAGGTTTTGGCTCACAAAGGGGGCCCAACGGAGACCCATTGCGAAAAACAAGTGTTGTATTTGACAATGCATTACTGGGAGCAAACTACCAACACAGCATACTTAAGCGACATTTCTGACACCAAAAAAAGTCGGTTAGCCTACCCCCAGAAAACAAAAAAGGTAGCCGCCAAGTAGCAACAGGAGTTTCTCACCTCCCAGGTTTCATCTTGGGGGTCATCCCTCATGTTCGGGCAAACAGAAACATCATCTTATCTGCATAGAACACTGGTTGAATCTATATGTTTCAATGGTTAAAACATGTAAAAATGTGAAGAACTGCTAGTTGAATCCGCAAATCTCGGACTGGTCCTGCAAAAGCTCGTAACTTTGTTGCTGCAAAAGTTGAAAGGCTTTCACTAAACCTGCAGGTGGCAGCCGGCTCGAAGTTGGACTGCGAAGGGTTGAGGTTTGTAATCACTGGGTTTACATCTATGGGAAAATTCGGAATTGATATCCATGGAAAGGCTTGAGCGTTGTAACTACTGGGTTGATATCGGAAATCATATGGAAATCCCAGAGGTTGAGTTCCGTGGCTGTTCAGAATCCAAAGACACAAAGGCACAAACGTCAACTCAAGGGCTCAGCAACATGTTGGGCAACATGTTGAAAGGTTGGTCTATGAGAATTTTCGGAAGCTACCCGGCCTGGTAAACATACAAAAAGCTATGGAACATGGTCTAAAATTTAGTTCGATGGTTTACCGAACTTAATAGCATGGTGATTTTCTAGGATCCTGAATTTTCCATTGACAATAACTAACATAACTATGGAAAATCACCACTTTAATAGGTAAATCAACGAACTAAATGGCAATTTTCCAATTCGCAAACTGTTAGTCATTACCAGAGGCTACAGGAACTGCCGGCCTAGACATCCCATGAAGACGAGATCCGTGTGAGAAACTGCCTGTTTTTCGTATCCCCCAACAGGATACTTCTTGAGATTCGCCATGATTTCCGGGTGGTTGGTGGTTGGAATTTACCACATCTGTTTGTCTTAAGTCTTCACAATGTGGGGCCCCCAGACGTGATGTTTGTTGGTTTACAAGCCCCAGTAACTAGTTCGTTATAGATACCATAAACCATAGTTATTGGAGTTATAAACCAACTTAGCGATCTTGGGGGCCTCACATTGCATGAAGATGTCCAGAGGGATCTTGCCAACGTTGCGCAATTATTGCAACCCTTTGTTTTGTTTAGGCTCCAGCAATTGCCCATACATCACCCTGAATTATGGTGTCAACAAAACGAAAACAAACAAACCATATTCGTCAAAGGAACAACAGGAAGTACAAAAGAAACCAACAACTACAATAAATCATGATGCCAGAAGCAATTGGCGACACCATTATGAGTCAAAACCTTGGGACCCTAGGTACCCTAAGATTAGCTGGTTGATGGATGTGTTTTTTTAAAGAAGGTGGGGTGTTGTGGAGGGCTGATGTTTTTTTTTACGATGTTTTGTGCGTGTTTTTTTGTTATTTTGATGTCCAATGTTTCTTTCACATTAATATTACTTATTGTCCCTGAACAACCCTGTACACATACATAAGATAGTTAAGATGAACATAAAGTATATCCCTTATTCTTATATTCTCTTATTTTTTGAAAATTATAAACAAACCTGCTGCAGTTTTTTTCTAATGTAGAATATGTTGACAATACCTTGAAGTAAAACATATATTTCTCTCTTTCTCTTCCACAGCATGGTTTCCTTGATATATCAGCATAAACTAGGTGTGTTATGAAAAGAGCTGTGTATTCTACGTGATTGAGCTGGATACATCTCACAAGGAAAACTAAATTAACCATGTCCTATATCTTGATGATAATTGCATCAGCAAAGGAACAGTTAAACTTATGTTGCAAAAACCTCTAAAACAAAAAAGGCATCCCAGTCCCAAACTCTTCAATGGAAACAACTCTGCTTGGAATTAGAAGGACCCCAAAAACAGACTCAAAGAATCCAACGTGGAAAGTGAGGGTTAGGGTCAAGCCTTACAACCCAAGACATCCCTATCACAAGGCACCATGGCAATGCATGCAGCACTCTAAATCCTTTCATTTACTGCTCATGTCATGCTAAAGGGCGCTTGTCCTCAACCCAACCATATAATGACATAATCAAATTTATATACAATCTTATCATACTAGTCTAGATTTATAGGAATACATTGACATATATCGGTTTCAACCTGATCCATGGCAAACACATTCCAAGAACTTGGCCCCAAAAAGAAAAAAACAAATCGAATTCTCCTGGTATATAACAATGCTTTTACCACTCCCTTGTGCAAATTTCCCTAGCAAACTAGGAATGCAAAACAAAAAAAGGAGCTCGGAATATCCAATACAATCTGTGCAATCTGGCAGCCCACAGAGAAATTGCACACAATTACTGTGTTCAAATCAAGCATGCCTATGATAGAGAATACCCTTGCATAATGTTGAGATATGTAGATGTCCTTCTTAGTTTGTAGGCTGGCAAAATTGTTGCTAGATAATGTGGAAGGAATTTTGACAAATATTGTCCATAGCAACACCTATGGAAGTAACCTTTGGCTAATAATATTGCCAAGGATGTATGTATACAGTTATGGTAAGGAGAAGGCCTACAATACTTTGTCATTGGAAAAATGTGGAATTTGACGCATTGTTTGGCAAAATTTGGTTTGGCTGAACTAGTATGGCAAAGGTGGTTATAACTATCATTGGAAGTTATAGTTCTCATTCATGGCTGCTAATCATCAAAGGAAATAGTAATTGCAACTTGCCATACGTTGCCACAAAAAATGATACATAGAAAAGGAAACTTGGTAGCATTATTTCTCTGTATCTTAAATTAGATTAATCATCAATGTTCAGAGTTTGACAAAATCATCTGCACATCGAATGAGGGTACATTGGTCATACCAAAACTGAAGAAATATATGATATACATTGCAGGTATTTTGAAGGTTACTTGCACAAAAAACACAAAAATATATTCATGTATTGGCATGCTGAATATAGCCAGTTTTGACATACAACGATGGCGCTATCTTCACATCACTCTTGATCATTTTTTTCTTGCTGTGTATCATGCAATGGCCCATTGGCAGAATTATAATATTTATGGAACATTCTTGGCAACAAAATAATATTTATGAAACATTCTTGGCAACAAAAAAACTTTCATCAAAGCCTTTGAACATTAAAATTCCAACGGACCAAAGAAACCGAATGGTTTGAAAGGCCCGGACAGCTGCCGGATTGACACTGCGGAGCCGACCGGGCAGACCCGACGGACAATCGAGCGGATCCGTCCGGCCGGTATTATCGGTATTGTAGTGCCAATCCGGACTATAATCCAAAGTATCTGGTGACGTTAGTATGTCAAAGCTGGTTTCCTGGGGTCTGAAGGAGGGGGACCATGTTTTTTTTGCCCCCCACCCCCTTCAGAGAGGTCTAGAAGGTGAAAAAAATCGAGTTTTAGGGTTTCCAAAGGTCTCGAGGAGGAAGAGAGAAAAGAAAAACAGAGATATCTATACAAAAAGCTTAGTAGCAATGTATTAATCTAAAATGTGACCCATATATGTTCATTCCTCTTTCTGCATTGAGCTGATATGGTTGAAAGTTAATATTTTATTGGAAGGTGTAGCTAAAATGGTTGTTGATATTCTAAGTTTGTATATTAACATATATTAGCACAAGGAAGTATAAAATGAAACATAACTTTCGTTTTGATTGATCTTAATAACCTAAGCCACATAGTAAACAAATATCACAAAGATAATTGAAACAGTGAGAATTTGATGATATAGTGACTTTTACAAAACACCGTAAAAGCCAGCCCTCTACAACGTCCCTTTCTGTTCTTTAAATATGGTAGTACTAGGCTTTGCCCGCCAATGTACGAAACCAAAAATGCTGATTCCGACTTCGTTTTCAACATCGTCAAAAACAACGCTGTCAAGGCATGCCCCAAGCCATGGTGTGATCTTCTCAAAGGTTACCCTTTGACAATCCAACCCAGTTGGTTCCACAAGACTAGTGGAGTCATTGACGCTGGTTTTACCATCAAAAAAAACATTATATCCAACCCCATTCCATATATATATATATATATCATGTACCCTCTGGTTATTTAACATAGCCATGGAAAATGGCCCATTTATAGTGGATTTACCTATTAAAAATGGTGATTTTCCATGGCTATGTTAGTCATAACCAGAGGGTATATATCATATATATCATATCAATCTCCCATGTGTTGGCATTTTGTTGGAATAAAAATGGTTGGAATGCAGGCTTGGATGCTTTATTTTTTTACAAAAAACGCCATCATCTTTCCTAAAGAAATCCGTATATGTTCCCCATATCCGGCCCCCATCAACATAACTATATGTAACCGTATATATATATATATGTTCCCAGCTGAAAAATATAGTACAATATATACTATACCTCCCTTATATAGTTATCATATATACCTCCCTTATATGGTTATCATATATACCTCCCTTATATGGTTATCATATGTGTATATATATATTATTTTTTTTCCCCCATATAAAGTTCCCACCTGCTAGGTGCCCTTCAAAGAGATCGTTCGCATCCACAAAGCGCTGCTGTGGCGTCACCGGCGATCCATCGACTCCATCAACTGTTTCGCCTGTCGTGCAGGGGCCATATACATTCTGCATAAAATCGATATATATATATATATATATATACATACATTGTATAATATATATATATATACATTATATAATATATAAATATACATTTATGTTTATACATTTTATGTATGTATATATATATATAACTACATCTAAATATACGGATTTTAAAATATACGAACTGGTACTTTAGACTACCTCCTGGAAGGCTTTCCTTGGCCCGCCTGGCCATTTAAACATACGGAGTCCGATTTATCTAAACGGAATCCGATTTATCTAAACATACAAACATTTAAATATACGGATTCAACTGGTGTTTCATACTAGCTCCGGGACCTTGTGGTCTGGCCCGCCCTCCACATATTTCAATGTCGTTACCGTATATTGCATATTACATATAACATGTGTATACATATATTTTACTTGTTAATTGTATGTATCTATGTATATATAATGCATATTACATATATTGTACATATATATATATATATATTATTTGTTAATTGTATGTATATATGTATATATAATGCATATTACATAAATTGTATATATATATATATATATTATTTGTTACTTGTATGTATATATGTAAATATAATGCATATTACATATATTGTATATATATATATATATATATATGATGTGTTAATTGTATGTATCTATGTATATGTACATATAGTTCATTTGTTTATTGTATGTATATGTATATATATATATATTATTTGCTAATTGTATGTATATATGTATATATAATGCATATTACATATATTGTACATATATATATATATATATATATACATATTATTTGTTAATTGTATCTATATATATAATGCATATTACATATATTGTACATATATATATATATATATGATGTGTTAATTGTATATATATATATGTATACCAGTATATGTATTGTATATCCACTGGATTAAAAAAAAAAAAAACGGAGCAAGACCCCTGTGAAATCTTCTATCTTCAATCCAGGGCTCTGGATTGCAATCTTGGATCAGCTTGACAGCTCTCAGACTTGAAAGTCATGTTTATCTATTACCCTCTGGCAAATTAACATAGACCCTGAAAATAGCCTTGTTTTAATGGAAACTAATTTTCCAACCCCTATCTGCCAGGGTCTATGTTAATTTACCAGAGGGTATAATATACATAAATATAAAAATTGTGTGTCATGTGTGTGTGTGCGTGATTTCCCTTGAACAAAAAACCTTCTCACAATGTGACAAGGCACCGAAATAGTATGAAAACACTGCAACTACCAGCAGATTCACACATTAGGGTGGTATTCCAGGAGGAGTACCATATATTTTTATGATGTACAAAAAAATGTGTAAGCGTAAATGGGGGTGGTTTTCGAGGAGTGTAACAACAAAGTACAACTTGAGATGCGTATGGATACTTCAAATATGGGGCCCGGTCGGCCCCATCGTTTTAGGTTGCCATATTTAATAGGTTTGTGATTATGTATGTATTGCTGATTACCATTTGTTTCGAGTTGGAGATACTGGGAATAACCATCTGAGCAGTGTTCAAAACCCTCTGTGGGAGCTACCACTAGTGGGAATACTGCTTGGTTAATACGGATTACAACATATTACAATCAGATCATGATGGGGTTGGAATGGGATAACAACGAGATTTTAATGGGGTTTTAATGGGACTAAATCGGGTGTCGTGGGATTTAATGAGGAAAGTCCTCCAGATAAGAGGTGCTTGGGTAGTGGTGATTCTTAATGATTACAATGTTCAATATATGATAATCCCCTGAATGAACACACAGGAGTCTTGAACACTGTTCATCTTGCTCTTTGAGCTTTGGTTTTCAGACAAAATGAGCACCTGGCTATCAATCTTGGATGCATCTCTACTCAACTCAACATCCTCCTATTAAAACTCCAAGATGGAACCCAAGATGGAACTCCTATATTTAATAGGTATATGTATGTATTTAACAGGTGCATGTATGATTATGTATGTATGTTCATGTCCAAGCTTAATTTCTTCCAGTTGTTGGGACTTTCAAACATCATATATTTACATTGATTCCTGAAACAGTGAAAATCTATTTGGTGATTCCTATCCATGTCCATTTCTACTGACCAATACTACTACAAGGTTGGGCCCGCAAGATAGCTAAATTGGTGAACATAATTATTAAATGACCATAAATAACATAAATAACCATGGTTTATGGTATAGCAAACTAGTTTTTGTCACTAGTTTTTGTGGGCTTTCAAAACCAACAAACATAACATAACATTAATTAACCAAGTAGTTACGAACATTTTCCAAGGTGGGGAGCTCGGGCACCTTCAGCGCAAACTTGGAAGGAATGCCCCTGAGCTCCTCCTGGGAAAAAACTATTGGGTCATCCCATTTTGGGATGGAAAAACTTCGAAAAACTGGTAAACTTAATCTATGGGAGTATACATAAACCAACCATTTTTATGGGGTTTTGTTACTAGGGACATAGTGACGACTAGTGGGATATATAAAAAACTTATCACTATTTTTTGGACAATTCAAAACCTATTCTTGGCCAATCTTAGATAGGCAAGAAATGGAGAATTCTTAGTGAACAGTCTAGATAATCCCATTGATACCAAAAGACTAAAGGTATCAAATACAACCCATCAGTAGGAATAAACATCCGTTCACAAGCTATTTTAGGGTAGGGTGCCAGGGTTTTGACTCATTACCATAATTATAAAAGTTTGCAACCATACAGTGAAGGCCTCTAGTCACGTCCACTTAATCCACTTTTTTGGGGCAGCATAATTCCTATTCAAGGAAGTGGATGCGACCCCTTCACATCATGGTCACATCAACCATGCCAAATAGCTTGAGGAATGCTGTACTTTGATGGTTCCAAAACAAGACACATTAAGACTTGTGGTGCAAGTCTTATGTTTTTCACCACTGTTAATGTTTGGGGGGAAGGCTTGTGATTGGACTTTGTAGCTACAGACCAGGTGAGCACACCATCCTGGCATGCAGAATGAACCGCAAGACCTCCAGAATGTGGTCCCAGGATTGGACCGGGATGCAGTGGAATGTATTGGGATCTACTAGGATTTCCTGGGGATCTTCTTTGCAATACCAATCGGAATCCCTGTTGCTTTTTTGGGTTGTTTTAAAAGGGCAAACGTGCTAAGACAGGCCCGTCCCTGCTACGGAATTGGGATGTGACACACGGCTTCAACAAACTTCATCTTTTCCTTTCGATTTTTTGAATCAGTTTTCGTCATCTGACGTTTCGGGGATGGTGCCAGATGCAATTTGCCGGCCCCAAAAAATGCATTTAGGGTGGTTCCGGGTGTAATTTGGCTGCTGATTTGTTCTAAATGCATCTAGACCTGTGCGTCGGCACGCCTGGGCGGTACGCACGGCACGCGCGCGCCCAGGCATCTAAGACTTGCAAACATACATACAGAAATACGCGCTTCAGACATCCAAAAAAAGGGACGTGCTCTTGAAGGAGCATTTCTTATTGGCATACCAATGTAGCTTGCTTTTACTTATGTATACTAATCTGGTTGGTGGTTGAGCCAGCCCTCTGAAAAATATGAGTTCGTCAGTTGGGATGATGACATTCCCAACTGAATGGAAAAATAAAATTCATGTTCCAAACCACCAAGCAGTAATAGATCCTATAATAGTAAGGATGAACAAACATGGTGTGCGAAGAACATTGTGAATCAACAATAATTGCTTCGAAATCCACTGCTTTGCAAATCGGGTGACAGCCCACTTCCACACCTGGGGTACATATCCTAACCGCCAATGCAAGGGATATACCATGATATACTACCCATTCTTTTGACACCGAATTCACAGATATCTATCTTAAAGTATCTGATATATATATATATATATACATACATAGATATATACGCATATATATATAATTATAGATAGTTGTTCTGTTTATTCCGTGTTGATATATGGATGTGTTGGCCATATCCAAACAACATCCCAGGCCATTTTTTCGCAGCCAGGCCATCCCCAGCCCAGCAGGCACCTTCCACATGGGTGTCCTCGAAGGATCCAAGACATTTTTGGGATCTGATGGAGCTACTGGACCCATGGGGGGGCCTCAGAGATTACATGGTACAGTACCTCAAAATATGTGGTTAATATGGGCGCAGGCTTTGTGAAATATTGACCCGTTTACCCAGTGATATTTATCATATTTTCTATGAAAAATCACGATTTTCAATTGGGTAAGCCAGCTATCAATTGCCATTTCTGTGGGAGACAATGTCTACATGTGTATATATATATGCGTAATTTGTATATATATATATATGTATATACATTTATATATATATACAATTATATACATATGGAGGTTTCCGTATATGGAGGTACCCCAATAGCTGGATGGTTTATTTCATGGAAAATCCAAAACAAGAATGGATGATGACTGGGGGTACCCCCATTTCAGGAAACCTGCATATGGGTTTAACATGGTTTAACCATCCAAACTTGACGTTTGACAATCAACAACAGTGGTGTACCGCAACTGTTCAAGGGATTTTCTTTGAGGAAACCCTGATTTTTAACGAAAGAACGCAATAAAGCTACACAATAAAGGTCCAGTTTTACAGGAGAACGATAGAGAACGGCTGCTGTGGAGATCATATGCTTGGGGCAATGCACTCACTTGGGGACCATGTTCCAGGGATAGAACATTGAACTCACCCGATAACCCGAGCACCTTTCGCAAAGCGGGCGCAGGCATGGTATCTAAAACTTCCTCGGTTGAGCCTTTTCGGACGTGAAATGCATGGCACAACACGTGGCACCTGTCGGAATGATATGCTCCACGGTGTTCTGCGCATCTTGGCAGTGTTGTAGTCATGATTGTCGAGATGAGTAGGAATCAACATCCACATCTTCAGTGCTTGTTCATGGAAATCATTGAAAATCCAACCAAACTTGCCCGACTGCATGTTTCCCAGCCCACACTACTGTAGCGTAGAAGTGAAGCTTGGGCCAAAGTTTCGGTCCAGTCTGTCTTCCCACAGCAGGCTGCTTTTTAATGCTGGATGGATGGAATGTTTAGAATGTTTAGCAACATCTTCTCAACTGAAATGATGCGGAGGTGTTCTAAAATAGTGGGTACCCCCAGTCATCATCCATTTTTGTTTGGGATTTTCCATGAAAAAAAACATCCAGCTATTGGGGTACTCCATTCACGAGGTCAAATTGTGGCACATGCGGCTGCAAGTGTACTTCTCTCAAATTTACTTCGACCTTTAGAAAATCAACAGATTGGGATCTTCTAGAAGTCATTTCGCACTATTCAGATCATTCTTCCATCTGCGCTTATGTTTGCCGTCTCCCGGGCTAGATTCGACGCCCTTCAAGACCTAGCAGCCCCACCACCCTGGGCCTATGTACAACTCGACACCCCCACCTCACTGCTGACACTGCTGAAAAGGGAAAACTCATGGGTTTGTACCTCCAAATTTAGGGCAACCAGTTCAACCGGGTCAAACGTAGCTGGAAAATACTCGAACTTCGTGAAAGTTCTATTGGGAAAATTAGCAAACTAAATGATGGATTTTGAGATTGTAAAATGTCACTTGATCCAAGGCTTTGAGATATGTAGCCCCGCAGCTTTGTACCACAACATCTCGGCAAGGACTACCAAATAACCCACATTTAAATAGATGAGTGTCCCATCAAACAGATTGTTTTTGATTGAAATATGTTCATAACCACCCTCTGCAAATCATCATCTATGTAGATAGAGAGAGAGAGATATAGATAGATATAGATAGATAGAGATAGAGATAGAGATAGAGATAGAGATAGAGATAGAGATAGATAGATAGATAGATAGACAGACAGATAGACAAACAGACAGACAGACAGATAGCTAGCTAGCTAGATAGATAGACAAACAGACAGACAAACAGATAGATAGACAAACAAATAGATAGATGCATAGATGCATAGATGCATTCTGTGTATATGCATATTATATATATGGATAGATGCAATAGAGCAGATATGGCAGCTCAGCAGCTCAGCATCTTCGGCCAAGTTTCTGGTGGAATCGAAAACGGCGACGCTGAGCTCGCTTAACAAGGCCTTGGCGGTGCCGGTGGTGCCAGGTGGCCAAGGATGGCTGAATGGCCAATTTTGAATGGTCTTTTGGCAACGATTTAGCTTGAATAGCTTGAAACAACCCTGATGAATATGACATTAACTAGGCTTTAGGTTGAGATATATCTATAAAAAATGAATGTGAACATTGGGTTCCTACACCAACTTAACCAACTAGAGAGCAGCAAATTTTGCATGTTCTGTACCACAGTAAAATCTCCGAAACAACATCGCCGTTTTTTCTTCATGGCGTCCGTCGAAAAGGTGTCTCTCTGAGCTCGGAACATGACTGCCCAGGACATAGAACAGAAAGTCACTAAAAGCCTGCACGTCCTGGCTCCGTCGGAGCTGGAGCGGAGCGAGACAGGACCCGGAGTTAGCGGCCTGGAAGAGGGAAAAAAAAATGGTACCCCAAAATATGTGGTTAATATGTGGTTAATATGGATTAAAAACATGGTTGATATATTATAATATTATATAATATATGGTTAATGAAGGTTGATAATGGGTGATAATGGGTGATAATGGCTTTCCATAGTCATGACCCCAAGCTCGCGCTGGATGGTCTATTTCATGGAAAATCGCAACCAGAAATGGATAGTAATTGGGGATACCCTCTGGTAAACTAACGTAACTATGGATTTTTTTTATGGGTAAATCAACTATAAATGGTTATGTTCAAGAGCTATGTTTGTTTACCAGAGGGTATCCCTATTTTAGGAAACCCATGGAAACCCCCATATGGTAAGTATCTTCAATAAATCGAGTTTCTGACATGGCCATTGGCAGCTCTCACTTCTGGGTCCGAAGACTGGAATCCTCAATTCTGCTGCTAAAAAAATATCCCGAGTTCTTGAATATCCCCACGATTCTTGGTAGATATCACTATAACATCTATAGTATGATGGATTTATCTTACCAAGAGATATACCATAATCTGCCGCTCAAACTCAGACAGAATTGGATGCTTTGAGATACTAGAATTTGCAATTCTTGAATTAATGGGTGGCCTCATTTTACCTTCATCTACACCGTACTCATATATATATATACATACCCCATATGCTCCATGTATGGAATATTTACCAACATTTACCCGAACAAAATCACCCAGTTTTGTAGGTAAATATACCTTTTATGAAGCATATGGGTATATATATATATATCAACAAATGTCCATGAAATTGTTGGTTTCATCTCTTCATTTTTGCGTCCAAACCCTTGCCGCACAACAATTCCCATGTTCGATCCAGTGTCCACCAGTTCTGGTGGCGCATTTTTACCCACGGCAAAACATCCACTACCAATGTAGTAAGTCTATCATAGGCCATACTAAAAACCTAGTTATAAACACAATAACAACCATGTAGTTAATGTAGCCATCCACTAAGAATTTGTAGTTAAGCCATACTAAAAACCTAGTTATAAGATGTTTTAATGCAGGAAATGCAATTTTTCTGGGGATGGTTATCCCCATATAGCCTCACCTGGCCATGATGACTTGGGGATGTGCACCCAGCTGGTCCTCTCCGACACGACTGCCACCCCATTCAGGATGTGCTTGAAGAACTGCTGTCTGTGCGTCACGACTGGTGTAGCCATGGATGAGACAATTGTGGCTGCCTTGAGGAAAAACATTGATATATTAACGACTATCTGTTGCATATGCATACAGAAACAAGAGGATTTCCCGTATACTCTTTTCAGCCGGGCCATCAATTGAGTGAAATTTAGTTCCTGAAACGAACAAAAGCAACAAAATGCAAACAGCAAAACCAAAACAGAACTATAAAGTATAGTTTGGGAGGATTCGTGATGTTTCAAAAAGATATTGTTCCGCCGTTGTTATGGTTATAACAAACATGAGTTTAAAATTCCATGGTATTCCGTTGGTTATCATATTATAATATATCCAATGGTTTATAAGATGCCAAAATATTCCGATAAACAAAGATATAACATGATATTAACAATAGTATACCCAATGGACATGATAATTTAAACAATGGATATTCGATACACACTTGCCTCAATGGCGCGCTTGAAGTGAAGCGCCGTGTCTTTGAGGCTGTCCGAATCCGTGCCCAAATATGACCTCCGTTACCGGGGCCCCCGTTTGAAGCAAGAAAAATGATGATTTAAACGGATATCCATAGGATCCATGTATGCTATATATATATATATATATGCTATATATATATATATATGCTATATATATATGCTATATATGGTGTGCCATGGATCCCATCCATATACCCTAGTCATGTTAGCATTAATATACCAGCACCATGGATCCGTCATGGGATATGGGGGATGATGGGGATGTGATGATTGTGATGGGAATTCTATGGTGATCTGATGGGAATGAATGGGTGATACAGTGATACAATTTGGCTGACTTATTCTGACTTGTATCAATTTACAACCTGAAAATAGCTGCAGCTGAATTAAAGCCATTTAAGATCATTTAAGGGGATATTTGGGACCATCATTCTCCGTACAAACCATCATTCGACCATGACGTCGCAGTGAAGTCATTATAATCTGGTTGGTGGTTTGGACCTACCCCTCTGAAAAATCATGGACTTCATCAGTGATGATGACATTCCCGAATGGAAAGTCATTCAAAAGTCCATGGTTCCAGTCACCACCAACCAGTGACTACTAAGCATCATTAACCATCATCAACCATCATTAACCATCATTATCCCATACTAAACCAATGTTCCAGTCACCACCAACCAGTAATTCATCCAGAAAATTCAACCGTCGACCATGGCGGTGACATCAACATGGCGGTGACAGGGACGAACATTCAGCGCATCAAAGTCGTGAAATTTACGACGAAAAACAGATTTTTTTAACCCACCATAAAGGCTACTGATAATCCACCATAAAGGCTACGGGTAATCCATGAGTCGGGATTTTCTGAGTATGATATACCCTCTGGTTATGTCAAAATAGCTCTTGAACATGGCCATTTATAGTTGATTTTCCCCTAAAAAAATGGTGATTTACCATAGTCTTGTTAGTTTACCAGAGGGTGTGATGAAATGACATTTGGCGATGAAACCAGTCTTTGGATGTATCCAGTTTGAAACCCTGCTGAAACAAAAGCGTGGGAGAGAGGGATATGGAAATATGCATGTAGCCATGGGTATACTGGTTGGTGGTTTGGAACATTTTTTATATGTCCCTATACTGGGAATAATAATCCCAACTGACTAATATTTTGAAAATCATCGGACATCCAATCTCGGTGGAAGTGGTGTGGGCCTGCAAACAAACATGATTTTGTCCGTAGCTTCATGGAACATGACGGCGAATCCTTTTGAGACGTTTAGATCATCTGCATGCCAAAATTCTCAGTTTCAGTGCCCAGAAGATCCTCCAGGGGTCTTCCCATGTCTTCCCTGCCTTGCTAAGGCCAGGTAGAAGCATTGATTGTAGATGTCCTGGTTCAGGTGACTGAGGTCATCAACATGGACGAAGTGAGAACAGAAATGTTTTGCGCAACGGTACAACAGAAATGTACATAATGAAAAAATAATGAAAATACAATACATGGCGAAACAGAACTTCAGCAACAAACTGGGACATTTATCTCCATTCTGCAATCAGAAACAAACTATTCTCAGATAGTCCCTACTATCATTGATAAGAATTCACCCACACGATCCCCACTGGGTTTGTCTGGAAAATGGGATAAGCCGTAATTTTGACGGTCAAAAACCTCACTGTCCAATCTAAAGGGCCATGAATTCGGGATTCATCTCCAATGTTTGAACAAAACCATATCCATGATGGTCCAATAATACCTATGTTTTTTTTATCCATGGCTTCTAGCTTTCTATCCCTTTTTTTTCTAACCAACTTAAGTCAGCCATGATTTATTGGTTCAATCCCTGTGAATGAAGAGGCTTTTGTGCAATCTCCTGCCAAGAAGTTAAGTTCTGTTCAAAGAAAACAACTTACTATAAAATATATATATATACATATATATATAATATTTATTAATATATATATATATATTCTATCTATGTAAGTACTATACTTGTAATTGAAGGGACCATCGATTCATCCCCAAGGCCCACCTCTCCACGCTCGTTCTGATTGACGGCCCCCAAGTTCTTGGGCGTCAACTCCATGGCCTCCAGGGCCTCGACGTTGGAGGATTCGAAACGGAAAAAACATGAAAAAACACCTGCGAAGCATGGTGCTGGTATATAAAAACCGTTAAAAACCTACAAAACAAAGGGTGATTTGGGGTGTTCGGGTAGATGTTGGTGTGCATACGTCAGCACCATGATTCGCATATGGGACATGAAACCAGCCGTTAAACTGGGATGATTTGTAGGAAGAATTGGTGGGTCATCACTGGTACAATTAAGGTTGAATCGGTACTGTTTTTCACCACTGGCTACAATTCCATATCTTGTTTTTTTGCAGGAAACAGTCAGTAACATGTGGAATTGAAACGGAACATCATGAGATCCAACAATTGTATATATATATAGTTAAATCAAAGGCACCAGGTGGGGTGCCAATTCGGCTGACAACCGCATGATTCGATGCCGGGCGCGTTTGGCGCATACTTGCAGGCTACCCACAAATTGTGTTTGTGGGTCAAAAATCCAAGCTATAAGTGGATTAAGCTTACCTATCCCACTCACAACTGGGATATAACATGATATAACCCACTTACGATTCGTGGGATGACCAGGAAAGGGGACTTATAAACCGGTGTTGTGAACCAGTTACAAAGTGGTATGAACCTCCCAGCACCTATGGGTCAGAAGCCCGGTACCTGGGTCAGAACACCGTAGCTGGGGATAGGATGTTCCACGCTTAAAATGGTCTCATAGGATCTTCAGTACTCGTTATATTTTGCAGAACATCAATTGTGTTGAAATCCAATGGATTTGGGAAATCATGGCATGCTCTATCCCATAGGATCCATGTATGCTATATATGCTAACATTTGGGGTATATGGATGGTAAATGTTACCTTTTATAGCATACATGGATCCTATGGGTATTTCAGCATGATTTTCAAAAAACATATGTGGTTCATTGTGATTCCACGCAGCAAGATCACACCCACATCCCACATCCGCTCATTGAATGTGCCTGCAATTGACGCCTCACCGCAAGTTCCAGATTCACTCCATCCTGTACAAAGGCACGGTGTCAATTAAGGGGCACCAAAAGAGAAGTCAGGGCGACATGAGGATGTTCTCATCCTTGTGGTGAAAAGTCCTTCCAAAAATATTCAAAATACAACACTTTTGTTTGGAAACTTCATATTCCTTTCGTATCCTTTCGTAACATATTGTGTATTTCAAGTGTTGGCGCAACTCATATTCTTATGTTTGCTCGATTACCACCCATCTGGATTGACAACAATCGGTGCAAAATCACTTGTACAAATACGGCCATAAGGTAAAATCTTCAGTTATGGCCACTTATTAGTTATAACTTGTTATTTCATGTTATTTCTATGGGATTATACATTCTATAAATGGGGTTATAAGATGTTATAAGTAGTTATAACTGGTAAAGGGTAAAGGGCCATAACTCTGTGGTATACAAGAGAACCACTGGTTTCGCAGCAAGAATCATTGAAAATCACTCCACTGGACTCCCTCAAGCTACCTGGTTGCTGCTCGCTGGTCTAAGGGAGCGCACGCAAACCATTTGAGGGTTCAATTCAACATCAGAGTCATTGTAGACACAAACTGCAAAAGAAATGCCCCATGAATGATGGAAAGTCTTACACGATCATGGTGAGTCATTGTTCAAAGCATGAACTGACCAGTTAGTACAAGGTATTGATTCCTTGGAATTCTTTCAGGGTCGAATCTTAGATTTGTGCAAGTTCTCAACTCATCTATATCTTGTAAATATAAATTGACCCAATTTCCGGATATATCGGGTGCAAATTCTTTTGAGCCAAAACCATACAATGTGGGGCCCCCCACTTATAAGTTGGTTTATAAGCCCCAGTAGCTACAGTATAGTTATAAGTTATAACTACCATAAACCATAGTGAGATTGGAGTTATTTGCACTAACTTAGCTATCGAACGGCCTCACATTGTATATTTAGCTCATAACTATTCACCAACCTGAAATAAACCTCCTTCATTGAAGGAGTAGAGGGACATAGCAGCTGCGGACACCCCTTGCAGCGGTACTCTTTCTTGATCCAGTTCGCGAAAAAAGCTCCACAAGTCAACCTCAAATTTGCATGTATAAACATCTATTTCTACCTTCATGTAGTTCGGGGAAATTTCAGCCATGTGATTCCCGGAGGCTTTTTCTTGATTTTTTGCCTTGGGGAACACGATGCGAAAATCGGAAAGTTACACCACAAAGGGGCCACATGGCGGTGATGTAACTTACCCCGTCGCGTCGGTCGCCTTCTCGAAAAGCTCTCGCACCATGGCCTTAGCAATGTCTCGATGCCATCAATGCGAACCATGCTGGAAGATTCACCTACACCCATAGGATCCATGTCTGGTATATATATATATATGCTAACATTTGGGGTATATGGATGGTAAATGTTACCATATCTCTGTGGATCCAAGTGCCTTCTTAGGAAGTACTTGGGGTATGATTTAGGGGGTCAAGTACCTTCTCAGACTGTCTTTGGATCCATAGGGTATATATAGATCCATATATAGGATCTGATGGATCCTATGGGACATTTAGCCCAAAAATAGCTCATTCATGTAGGTAAATCATGGTATTTTTTTTCCAGCACCATCCTTCGCAGATGGGGAGATATTCCTTTTGTCACCGGGCAGACTGGCAGATTCTGGGAGTTGTTGGAGAAAAAAAAGGTGACCTGGAGTACCCCTTTTTATGACAAGATATCAGCGACTGTGACTTTAAGTTCATTGCACTTCTTCCCAACCCAAACAAAAACATGCAAACATGATCAAACATGTATGTTAACATATATAAACTCAAAAATTAAACTCTATTCATCACTAATTTGATGGTTCCAACCCCTCTGAAAAATATGAGTTCGTCAGATTGAATCCATGGTTCCAGTCACCACCAGTCCCAGTCATCCGGACGCGATGATCACCGAGCTCCGCACGCGATGATCCCGCAACTCGAAGTCACAGGATTCGGACTGGGCGGAGTGACGACCGGTTTGTGACGGAATGGGCCCCGAGGAGATCCATGGCTGGATGTTGTTTGCAACAGAAAAACAGGTTTTTTTAGTGGGAAAAACTCATACCAATTGGTTGGTTGATTGATTGGTTGGTTGGTTGGTTGGTTACTGTAACATATCCAAATGTGATGGGGATGGTGAAAATAATAGCAGTGGCCAAAAAAACGACAGAAAAACATGTCATCGTTGTACAACATCATCGAATTTCACATTCACATTCTATGATTGTCAACAACTCAAAGTACCATGGATCATCATGAACCTATTGTTTTTTCAATCTCCATCCATTGACCAAATATGTTGGTGACTCGCTAAGTGTTGCAGGGTGGGGGGGCAACCTGGAGTATAGCAGAGCACTTGTAACACGATTGGAGAGCGCAACTTGGGATGAATTGCATATTCCAGCCTCATGACAAGGAGTTGATGACCTGACAACTCGTTCTCTGGGTACAGTATATCTGGTTGGCGGTTTTACCCATCTCGAAAAAATATGAAAGTCAATGGGACGAATGACATCCCATATATTATGGAAAAATAAAAGTCATGTTTGAAACCACCAACCAGATATTATATACATCTTTGTAAAGAAGACCATGCTATAAAGTTTGGAGATAAAGATCCATAACAAGCTAAGCTTTTGTCATGTGAACACAAAACGGTACCATATGGTACCATGGTTTGGATTGGGCCTCTGGATCCCTCTGGTTATTTAACATAGCCATGGGAAATAGCCCATAGAAATAGATGGTTTACCTATTAAAAATGGTGGATCTGTCCATGGCAAACTGTTAGTCATAACCAGATGGTATAATATATGATCATCATTTTCCCATCAAAAAACATCCATTAACTATAGTTAAACCAGATGGTAACATCCATTATAACATCCCATCTTAGTCACAACCAGATGGTAATATCAAATCTCCCTTAAAATCCGTTGGTTCCAAGGGTTCCTTATCTTATCTTCCCTAAGAGTTCCACAATTGGGCCGTCAAAATTTCTAGGCGATCGATCACGAGTCGTCCCGTTTGGCTAAAGTGAAATGACCATAGAAATAGTTGATTTACCTATTGAAAATGGTGATTTACCTATTGACAACGGTGATTTACCTATTGAAAACGGTGATTTACCTATTGAAACTGGTGGTTTACCTATATACACGTAATATTTTCTGGTTGGTGGTGCAATAACCATCTTGAAAACTATGAAAGTCAATGGGAAGGATTATCCCATATAAGATGGAACATTAGAATAAAAACATGTTTGAAACCACCAGCCGTTGAACCTCCCAAAGAGAGGACATTTGAAACAGAAGGACCCGATGTATGTCCACCTTCCATTTACTTCTTGAAATTGTTGATTACTTGACCCGATATTTGTTAATCGATGTTAATCCCATAATTGTTGATTGAACACACACATAAAGAAACACAACATTCTTGTGGTAGAGGTGCACGCACTAAACCAACAGGTCAACAGGTTGATTCTTCAAGTCAAAAACTCACACCTTAAATTCCCAGAACATGTTGGTTAGACCCCCCATTGAAACTTTGAAACCCGTTGATATGCCAAATCTTAGTCTAGATACAATGCGCTGCAAAAAATAGCTGGTTCGTAGATATCCCCCTCAACATTGCCAACAATGACTGGTTGGTGGTTGACCAACCCCTATGAAAAATATGAAAAGTCACGTTCCAAACCACCGATGCGTTGGTTATATCACTAGCCACAAGACGGACATGAAATTCGAGAGAATCATCACAATTCGAGGTTAACATAGCCTCACATCGTAAGTCGTAGGTGTCTTTGTTCTTAGCCATACATGAAACTGGGGTATATCCCATCATCACTGGGCTTTGTTGGGAAATCCACGCTAACCAAATGGAGCTTTTCTTGGGAAGACTCCGGAGAAATGGGATATTTTCCACTGCCAGGAAAACGGCCATGACTACCGGAGAGTAGCTAGGTTAGAATATTATTCATAGTATATGGTTATCACCGACTTAGCAACTGGAATGCACATCCAAGTGGATCGTGTTTACAACCCAAAGCCTGCGGTCCCTTTTTAAATGTTGGTTTGTGGAACGGATTTCACAGCTCGTGGATTGTGATAATCTGATCATCCCCAATTAATTTTGAGTGTCACATTGTAGTCAAACCCCATATACAAACAAGGCTTTTGAAGAAATCTTGTGTATATTCCGTATTACATCCAATTACGTTCTTGTGTATATCTCTATATTCCATTACATCCTCATTATATCCCATAGGATCCATGGTGCTGCTATATATGGTAACATGGATCCCATCCATATACCCCAGTCATGTTAGCATTAATATACCAGCACCATGGATCCTATGGGTATCCCCAAGTTTTTTTCTCCATCAACTGGTTGGCAAAACTACCTCCACCTCTGATCCTAAGGATTTCCCGTCGGTCCTCCCCGCCTCTTGCAATTGACGAGTGCCTTCTTGACCAGCCTGCAAGTCAAACATGGGAGGATGAGCGTGTACATACATACATACATAGATACATTATATGTACCTATGTATTATATATATACATTATATATATTTATATATATATATGATATATATACATAGATACATTATATATACATGGATAAATGCAATAGAGTAGATACAGTACCCAGCAACAAAAACTGCTGTGTGCGGCCCACAACACATGGGATTTGACTTTTTTGGGTGGATAATCAAACAATTGGCTTGATCCGGCAAAAAAACACAATTTTCACCGCCACAACTGGGTTTCACCAACTAAAACTTGCCTGGCTTCACCTTGGTTTTGATAAGGCTTTTGACGTGACGACGTGACCCGGATGATACGCCCACGTTCTAGTTGGGAAGGTCGACTCAATCAGTTCCTGGGAATGGGAATCATCTAGGAATCATCTATTCGAACTGAGCAACAGGGTGAATGTCATCAATGACAAAAAATCGCAAAGTGATGGCACCTGAAAAAAGTGGTTTACCAGACGAAATGTCGAATCTACAGCGTTGCACATGTAGATATCATGAGATATCATTCTGGCTGAACTATGACACTTTTGTTTGGCCTGAGAATAGCTGAAATATAGAAGGCCAGCTATGGGGACGATTCCCTGAATCCTAATCATCATTGTCGTGACGTCACACTGAGGTCATAAGTTCTCCAAATATCATATTATGTATATATAATTAGGTATATATATATATATTATTTCGGAATAGTTATAACATGTTATAGAAATCATTCGTATGTTATAACATGTTATAACGAGTATGACAACGACTCTCTATCTACAGGTCTACCTACAAACTGACCAAACTCCAGCTGTTTTCAGCCGTTTCTCAGACGAGCCTGAAGGATGCTGGCATCACCCATCAGGGTAAAATACCTTGCGGGACTGGGGGAGATAATCGGGGAGATATTGGAAAGGTGCCTGAAAGATCAGAAAAGGGCTGACTCTTGACAAAGTCATGTTTGGATCATCAGGGTGATGGCAAACTTAAGTAGAGGCAATGCAGCTCTTGCTGTATGCTCAGTTCACCGCAGGTGCTGGGTGGTATCCAGCTTGGGAAATCACATACACCCAATGATAAATCATCCCATTAACCAACGCTGACTCGGGGTAATTTTATATCATCCTATTTCTACAATGTGAGGCCCCCAAGATAGCTAAGCTGGTTTATAAGTCCAATAACTATGGTTTATGGTATTTATAACTATAGTTATTGGACTTATAAACCAACTTATAACTGGGGGGCCTCACATTGTAAGGATATGACTCTGACATATCCAATAGAAATGCTCTATCGGGGATGGTTTATGACTAGCTTTACCTCAGCGGAAACCGTTTGGATGATGAAGCATCAAACAAGAGCGCGGAGCGCTAAGCAGCACCAGAAAAACTTCATCATTCACCTGTCAAAATTTAAGAAACGTGATATCACCTCTTGAAATGACACGTGTGATGTGTGTTTCTTCAAACTCTTCAGCTTCAAATGAAATGGTTTTTATCATGTTCTGATGAACCTTGGAGAAGCTACCCGCAGATTGAACCCCCCCAAAAAAATGGTGTTCCTGCTTGTAGGGCACAGTCTGACTCAAGGACTCAATTGTCCATGGTGAATCTTAGATACCTGCAAGAAAAAGATGTGTTTTAGTTGCATACAGTACATGTTATCATTGATATCCATTGATAGCAAAGTCGATTAAAGTACTAATTCGTATCTAACCAAGGTTGACCCAGTGTCCATTCAAGAAATGACAGTGATGTCCCATACATGTTCCCTTCATCCATTTCTGGGGAAAAAACAATCCGCATCCTGAAAGCCATCCTGAGGGCCCCGACGCATGTCGGACTCGGCCAAAGTCCTCCGTGCTACCGCCTAGCAGTCCGACAACGACACACAGGGGAAACAAAACATCTGGTAAAGCCTGTAATAAACCTCCACTTTTGGAGGATGTATGCACATATATTATAATATATATATATATATACATATATATATATATACATATATATACATATATATATATATACATATATATACATACCGATATATACATATATATACATATATATATATATATATATATACATACAGATATACATATATATATATATATATATATATATATATATATATTATATATATATATATATATATATATATATAT
>Ga0126342_10003805_pt1 | contig 25290 bp, 28 predicted proteins | sample Cyp1metagenome_FD_92528 | JGI IMG/M metagenome (GOLD analysis project Ga0126342, IMG submission 92528) | Coral microbial communities from Lord Howe Island, Old Settlement Bay, Australia - Cyphastrea 1 metagenome | ecosystem: Host-associated > Invertebrates > Cnidaria > Coral ... | reverse complement strand
GTAGGCTACGGACCCTTGTATATTATCACATAATTCGACACTCTAGGATCCAGTACCAAAGGGGCATTCCAAACTGGCCTCTTTGGCTCAAGACCCACTGCAGCGACAGAGCAAAGAACAGCCATGCGGAAGCTGCTGCCCGCGTAACGTCATCATTGGAGCAATCACTTCAGAACCAACCACCAGGACATAATCGGACAGGCAATCCCCGATTCGCACATGATCAAAAGATCTATATATCAATAGTGATGGAACATGTGGGATTGTTATTGATTGTTCAGTTAGCGTTTGGGAGAGGGGGGGCAGTTCCTCCAGGGCATGCTTGCCACGACCAGAAAATCCACCATACAGGACCTCAGGGCTTTGCTGTGTTTGAGACAACAAAACGACCATGCAATTTCTTTGTCCCCTCAGTGTATGACATGCGAGCATGTGAAATTGGGAAGTGGCACATGTAGGTTTGTAAATATGGGTATGGATCAATACCTATTAATACCATTTTTAGTGGGATGAACATCCATTTACCAGCTATTTTGATGTTCACCAGGGGTACAAGGTTTTGACCCACTGCCATATGGATTGAACCCAACAGTGTTCTCATTGTCATTCATTGTCCATGTCTCCAGGACAGATACCTACGCCAAAAAGTACCTTGGAGAGCGCGCCTATATTGCTGCGATAGGTGTGGTAGATGAAAGTGATTGCCACTTGGTCTTGGAAACATTTGGAAACATCGTGTCAACGACCTAAATTGATTCAAGTTGCTCCCATCAGAACGTCAATGAATATCAATGATTTGTATTGTGCCATCATGGTACTTCCACGGAACAAGACGCATTGTGCCGCTTAGGGAAGGGCACTAAAGGATTTGCTTTGGCCCGAGATGCTTTCGTATGATGATGCCATTTCAATTAGCTGTCATTCCCATTTTTGCTTGCTGATAGGCATTGTTCTCTTTAACAAACGGCCTTCCATTCTGGGGTCTTTCGCAACTATCAGGCAGTGCTTGCTTGTCATGTGCACCCCAGCACACCAGGTGTTAAAACGAGCTACGACAAACCCAGCAAAGAGATAAAGAGCAAACCTGACGACAGGATGTCCCGAGGTGAAATGTATCTCCAACAGACTGAGCAGTCGCTCCTTTCTCTCGAGTCGAGCACAAAGCCAACGGTTTTTGTGTCCCAAGGTTGTTCGGTTGTGCAGTGCTGAAGCTAAGGTGAAGGTTGGCGGCTCTTTGGTGATGCTTGACATTGCTTGACGCAGTTGTGGTGGTCTTTGGGGATGAAGCACATGTCCAGGTGAGAAACATCGTGAAATCTGTGTTTGGCACAACATGTATCAACATGTGACATGCAACACTTTTGCGTGGTCCAGTACTAGGTATAGCGCAGGGAGGAGTTGTCAGCGGAAACTTCCCCTTTGAGACCTCTGTGCCGAACATATTCCTGTGTCAACTGGCCTTGGCGTTTAGGGATATTCGGATCTATTGAGGATATGACGTGGTGCAAAAGAGCTTTTACCAATCGTGTGGGCAACGAGCAACCAGATGGTCAAGTCATTGGTTTGTCCTATGGAATCGAAGAACGAGACCTTTGGAGCGAACTTGTCACTGGCCTCTGAGTTTTGGTGGTAGGATGTGGATGGATGTGGTAGGTTTAGGTCAGGACCTGCAGCTGTTTTGGGGCCTATAAACAGCACTAAAAAAATGTGCAAAGAATGACAACCACTCTCACAGTGGTAGTTCAGACTTGTATTTCGATCACGCCTTGATGGGATCAAAGAATTAGAATTGTTTTTTGCTGATGCTGCCATTGTGGCATTTTTTCGTTGTGCAAATAAGATTCCCAGGTGAGTACTGACTATGGAGCAACTTGACAGCATGTTACCGCATTGCCCTTTGTCGGGAACAATGAACATGTAGATGTCGGCATTCTGACTGATGATTTGTGAAATGTGACAAGGAATGCATACGCTGACATTGGATTAGATTTCTAATCAGTGGACACAGAGTCACTGATAGATTCTGAGGTACCAACGCGGCTCTTTGATTGCTATCAGAACCCGAGGGTAAGCTGTCAGCATTGTTTGTTACTGGATGTTACTGGTATAATAAGGTCATGGGTTCACATCCTCAGTTTTGTTCTCTCACCTTCAACAGAACTTCCTTGTTTTGATGCACAAATAGCATCACACGATGAGCAGCAAAAGCATCAAAAGACAGGTTCAATTCAAATGGAGTTATGTCAGTTATGTCTAAAGGTGTCGAGTGATATGATCCAATATGATCCACCCGAAGATCCTGGTTCAGTCATCCACGGATGTCACTGATGGTCGGTTTGTGGCAGATAGGGTGTGGAGTCCCATGTCATTTGTGATTTGAAGTGTTGCTCCATGGCCTCGCAGTGGATACAGTTTCAAGTGGCTCACCAAAGGCAAGCTGTTGTTTGGAGAAACTCTACAGCTGACACCAAATGAAACCTGTGGGGGGAACTCTGAAACCATGAAATTTACTTTGTTGCCATATCCGATCTATTTATCTATCTGTCTATCTCTATATATATATATATATGTATTTATAATATATATATATATTCTATCTATTTCCGTCCTATCAAGCTCTATCAACAATCAAAGACCATTTGGACATTTTGTATCTCTCAACTCCCCTGGCCATCGAACTTTCACACAAATTGCGCCATCCGGTGCCATCCGATGCCAGGATTCGCCTCCATTGAGTGGTAAGGCTGTGAACGGCAGCAGTTGCGAAGGAGTTCCTGGACATTGCTTCTTGGAGTAATTTGGAGTAAAATTCCCATGATTTTCCATGTTCTTGTGAAAAGGAGCTTGTCTTTGAGACTGCAGTTTCGTAGCTCATCACATTTGGAAATGGATGGTGTCAAAGGTTTGAAATGCAGGATAATATACTGTAGAGTATTCAGCTTATTTCAGGTTTGGTGATCTTAATCAAGTCTCAACCAAGGCTACCGAACTCCTTACCAAGCCTTTCGGATTTGCTTGGGCGGCGCATCTAATCAACGCACTACACGACAGAATCGAGAGTTTGCTGCTTGGGTTCGAATAAGAAGACACACCACGAAGACCTTGGAAGAACTATAGCTTTTGTATGTGATAATCAAACGTTGTTTTTTTTGTTCCTATTGTAAACATTTCAATACATTTCACATCTGTGCAATGCTGGATGGCGTGTTTTTGCGCCAGAAAGTGACCGAAGGCAATGATTCATTCTAAACCTGTGATTTTTGAGATGAACATTCCGAGGAATCCTTACAGATGCATCTGAAGTCTCGTCATCGTCTCTCTGTGCATTTGAAGATTGACACCGAAGGCACATTTCCTGATTTTCATTCTGCAGATCTTTCTTTGAAGTGTGATACAACAAAGTCAGTTGTAGACCTGCATTCCACCACCCCCAAGCAGCCAGGAATGACACAAAACTAGACCAGGACGACACATGTCAGAACCTATCACTTTCGATCAGGGCGTTTGGATCCTCAAAAGAAAGCACACAATTAAACTATAAACATCTATAAACTATATTGTGAACTTCAACCATTTCCTGCCATGTCGTAAGGATGCCACATTGACAATGATTCTCTGATGTGTGGACTTCAAACCTGATGGACCTTTTGACACAGGTTTTTGTAAATTCGGACCTCTCGGACACAGTCTATGATCTCTATGATAGACTTTCCCAGACCTAGTGACTATTGGCATCTATTGGCGACTGTAAATTCCAAGTGCTTGTGAGCACACTGCGTAGCTTCCTCAGCTTCCTCCACTTTCTGCAGGTGCAGAGTGGGAGGAGTTGGAGTGGTTGGTCTCCTCACCCGCGGACATGGACAAGATCCGCACCTTCGACATGGAGGCGGAACACGCCCCGGGTTGAAGTAACTATGTTATGTTGAAGAAAGCAGAAAGGCGAGTTGCACTCATGGCAATCCATTCTATGCTTGGGATCCAGGAAACATGAAAAATGGAACACTTGATTTCAGTGATCTTTCTCTTCAAGAACAAAGCTTCTTCCCTGATTCTGGGCCTAGATTGGATTCGGATGAACCATAAATTGCTTGGCTGGCTGCCCCTGGGCCTGAACAATCTGCAGCAGGTCCACATTGGCTGGTTGTCAGCTTCTGCCTCTGAAGAGCGGAAAAGCTTGTCCGCGAAAGAACGGATCGCACGAGCAACTTGGCAAGTGACAGAAGACCCCTCATCGGGGGGGGTGCATGTGTGCAGTACATTTACACATTTACACATTTACCCACAGTCTATCCAATTTCCCCCAAATATCTATTCGACATGATTCGACCAAGTAGGACGAAGTTCACCATTGATACCGCTTGTGGTTTTCCCATTTTTACCATTTGTGTTGCTGTTCTTTGCCAGCTAAGCTGGTGGCTGGACGCCGTGGCCGAGGACATTGGAACATTGGAAGCTCTGGGAAAATACTTTCGCTGCACCGGATCGTCCATGGAAGTCCTGGCGGAAGAATGGTCCAAACGAGAGGATGGAGGGTTTCGTGGCGATTCGTGGCGGAGTGACGGTGTCTTTAGGGTCTTTAGGTCACCGTCCGAGTGTTCCACCCAGTAGTCCATCAAGATGTATTTCTCCATGATCTGTTAAAAACATAGGCCAAGTATGGCCAAACGAACTTGCTTATTGGTTGATGTTTCGCAGCTTCTCATGGCTTGACATGATATTAGGTGAATGCTTGCGCGGGTTTCAGCTTCATTTCCATCCATTGAAACCTTCGGGGCTTGGTGAGTCACCCATCATACTCATAGTGATTACATCATATTCATAGTGTTTATGTACAGGAAGGAACCATTTCCAAAATCATATATATATATTATAATTATACAATATATATATATATATCATATATTCATCCACTCCATGCCTCCATGGCTGTGTTTCTTTCTCCTTCTATATCTTTGACGTCTTTGATGGGTTCAGATTGGTGCCCCTCCAGCACCGCCTGAGGCGCTGTCGTCCAAAGAGTTGTCCAGAGCCCGACGCCCATACCGCTACGGGCTTCTCAGTGATCCAGTTCGCAGCTCGACGATCAACGGATGAGGTTTGAGCTGATGCACCCAGGTGCTAGGTGGCCCAGTGGCCCCTGGAACTATAGGCATAGCATGGCATAGCTTGACTGCTAGGCGAAGGCATCTTACGGGTGACTGGCATTCGAATATGTAGGTCAGAGAAGGTCTACATGTTTCAACCCATTTCAATCCAGACTGAATTTCATTTAATCATGCTTGGTTGATCTTGGTTGGCACGCCTCAATGACTGAGGCCATCAGCTGGGTTCATCCCCAGCTACTGAAAACTGGTGCCTTTGCGCCCTATGAAATCTTGGGCGGTTGAGCCTTGAGCGGGGCCACACTCAATGTTGAGACTCGTAGCATCAATCCCGGAACAGAAATCACTGGTGGCCATTTTCCTCCATCCCGGGAAGGCAATTACATCAGATGATATATTATACAGTTGTATGTTGTTCTACCTGGTTGTAGATGACCATCATGGTCGTCTACAAAGATCTACAAAGTATATTATTCTTGCCAGCAACGCAGCAAACGCCAATGCCTTTCCTCCTCCCTGGGACAGGTGCAAAACCACTTCCTCCGAAGCCGGAACTACCAACGGCTGGGGCTGTTGACGAGTCCCAAATCTCTTGGTCATGCACGAGGCCATGGTGTGCTTGTAGAGTGTGCATGTTGAGAGACGCAGAGTCAAATGTCTTATGATGGGTTCATCCTTTAAGTGCAAATCTTTCCATGTTTTCTTTGTGCGCTCCAAGCAATGTTCATGGCTACCATCCAGCAATCTATGATAATCATTGACAATCTATGGCAAGGACATGTCTACAACCGTCCATAGACCGTGCAGCACTGTACAGGGCGCATGGTAATCGGGGCTCAAGGCCTGGAGTGTGTGAAGCCCAGAGGGACCATCTGTGGGGATGTCCGGGATGGTTTGAGTTTAGTCCCTGTTCCGCAACTTTGTTCACTAAGTCACGACCGTCCATGGTGACTTGAGGATCTTCAAGAAACTTGAATAATCCAAGTCAACGGACATACATGGACATGCTATATTTTCAGACCTGTTTCATCTTGCTCCACAGTCAACCCTTCAACAAAAAACACATACCATCGCCCGGCCCAACTTGCACCGAGCTGGTGTCAATCCTTGTCCCATCTTGTCCCATCTTGCTCCACCACAGATTCTTAGGCCTTGTTTGCCGACCATCAAGCCTCTGCCCTACCAGACGCAGACGAAGCAACGGACGGAGCTAGGGGACAGAGCAGTCAAGGCTGCCTCTGGCGTCCTTTTTGATCAAGAATGCATCTTTCACATGGCTGGAGATCCTCGATCGACATGATCGACTCGAAGGGTGCACCAAACTAGGCAGTTTGAAGTTGGTGACATGCCATCATATGCCATCGACTTGTAGCATATTGATGCATATTGAGTTTCTACAAATTATGCAAGATCCATTTGCATGTTTCTTCATGTTTCTTGAGTTTTATTCAGAAAGGGATGGCCAGAATTTGTCTTGTCTGAGTCAGTCTCTGAAAGACAAAGGACTCAACTTGGTGCCTGGAAGTCTTTCCCAACGAAACATCGAGTTCCGCAAAATTCATTGGTCTCTCCTACGGCGTTGGTGCGAAAGATTTGTGGAGTGAAAGGACCGGAGTTCCCAAAGTTGTTGGGCAGGGAATCAAACATGGAGATTGAAGGAGATTCATTGTTTTGGTGATCCTAATCGTTCTCATCACTCTGACCGTTGTAAACAGATGACCATGATCAATATCATATTGGGGTGACGTTTGGATAGGTTACGAATGATTAGAGTCATGTGTATCACCAGCAGAAATAATGATCATTAAAGATCGGTGTGAACAAAACAATCAGATTTTGAACACATTGGCACACTCTTAGTTTTTTTTTGCATATTGTGTGCCAAGCTTTTGGCTGAGGATAAGTCAGGCAAAGGTCCGCACTCGGCTATATGACTGCGAAGCCAAGATGGCCTTCACTTCGGTGGCTTCCAATGGAACGAAGCTCTGCAACAAACTTGGGCCCAGCAGTGCCCCATGCTATGCTACGCCTTTCGAGGCATATCATGTCTGCGTCGGGACCCAGCATGGAGCCAAAGGGCCCTTCGAAAATATCGCGGACCATTTGTCACAACGAGAGCGCCTTTCAGTTCATATGAAGATCGACATGGGCGATAAATCTATGGAGATCCTCGAGTGGATTTTGCAATCTGGAGAGGTTGAGAAACTTCGCACCTTGGATATCACCCTGCAGTTGGGAGCATCTGGGAGCAGCATCCCGCTGTCTGAGCGCATTGAGCAGGACATTTCAACGCTTGAGAAATTTCGAGAAACTTGACAAATCATGAAGACAAATGAAGATTTGATCGAACTTAATCGTTCTTCAATCTTCTGATCCTTGCACTTCTGAACGGATGCGGAATGCGGAATGCACTTCCTTCCATTTCCTGTTAAACCAGCGAAGTATGCTATTCGTTGGTAAATCTCAATCTATTGTTGAAGCATCATGGAGTTTTGCTTCATTTTGAATGATCATGATATCATTTCAGTGCTTACGATTCCACATGATTCCAGCCGGTTCTTTGTTTCTGTTTCGAGCTTTTGGGGAGCACCATGGAGCACCTGAGGAAGTGATGCAGATCTCAGGATCCACCTTGGAGTCCATGGCAGAGCAATGGGCTGAGACGGCTGGGAGGCGACCTGCTGGGCCGATTGGGAAAGGGGTCGGGCTGGGCTGGTTGGGCTGGTTGGGCTGGTTGGGCTGGTTGGGATACATTGAAGTGAATCTATACATGTCATTACATGTCTATACCGTCTATATCCGTCTCTTATGTTAGGATTAATTAAGGAAGCCTTTGATCTGGTGGGAACATGATTTGACATCTGACCGATGTGACGGGTGTCAAATTTCAGAGCGATTCGACTCACCCGGAAAGTTCAGCTGTTTAGAAGCTACAGTTCTTTAAGGTGCTGGATCTTATTTGAAGTTGTTCAGGAAATGTGCCGAGCGCTGTGAAGAACCTGAAGCATATGCTCCTGGGGGCTTTCCCTTGGTCCTGCCCTTCACCATTAGCTCCTTGGCTTCTCCTTGGCTTCTTGGCTTCTTGGCCCTGTGAGATGCCCAGCTGTGGCCGAGGTTTTGTTCATGGAGACCTGCTGACCTGAGATCTGGATTCGACGATCTGGTGGGAAGCCAAGAAAATTCATCTCATCCCTATTGCTCATCCCTATTGCTCATCCCTATTGAATCACCTTCAGTACCGGAACCCTAGGTTTTGTAATTCATTTTTGGGGCCGACTGTATTGTGTGGGGGAAGGGATTGCTCGCCAACTCACAGTTTGCTTGGGGGAAGCAATGCGGCAGAGTTTTGGTGTGTACAAGAGAGAAAAAGACCATGAAACTTATCGCGATCCCTGAAATGATAAATCGAATGGTCCTCCTGAAGGAGTCGGGAGGCCCCAGAAAAATGATGAAAAATGATGAAACATGGCTAGCGCTGAAGTCCCTCCGCTTCAGGCCAAGTCCTCCTTGCGAGCCAACAAGGGACACTGCCAGAAGCGCCATCCACCTGAAGGGAATCAGAGAAGAAGAGGCCTACAGATGCCTACAGCATGTGAACGCTAACCCGTGCAATAGTGAGTTTCAATATTGTTTCAATAGTGCACTTGGAATGGTAGGCTTGAGCATGAATCAAGTTGGTACTTTCATTTGCTACGTCCATCTTGTCAGCATTTGTCAGCACGACCCTTCAAAAGGCTTGGGATATCTCGGGATTGTGATCATCCTGTCAGGCGGGAGTGGCGACGAACTCCTCCTTGGACTCAACGCAGTTCAACAGCGACGCAAGCGTTGCAACGGTGAAAGCTTGGCCCAGAAGACCTGCGGTCCAACATGGATGGAAAAAGGATCTGCAGCTGTCTTCAATGGAGACATCATTGCAAGCTATGATTTGAAGCTTGCGGGTCAAAACAAAGGGTTCATAGAAGTCATAGAGTTGAGTGTTGCAAAACCGATCAATGTCCACGTAAGTTTCCTTTGGATTTCAGATGGAATTGTAGAACTCTCCCTGGGAAAAGCGATTGGTTGAGCTTTCGTGGTCCTGGCAGAAACCCTGGGAAACAAAGAAATCCAATTCCCTGCAAAGATTCAGCCAAGAGCTTTGAAGTGTAAGTATATGTAAGATTATGTAAGTGTGTGTGTTTTTTCCATGCTGAGCAAAATTGATTTCTGGATCAGCCGTGGGATAGTATCGCACCCCTTGACAAGACGCCAAAGCACAACCGATGCATCGCCCTCTGCAGGCCATTTGGAACGCCTTAACAAGCGAGGTGGATTCAATGATCACGCAAGGACGGGATGCACATGATAGAAATGCCATGAAACCTAGCATCCTATATGATCCTATATGATCCTATATCATAGCTGATAAGGAACATAGTCTGATGATGTCTGATGATATAGGTGGATATCTACTCCATGGAGGAACATTCCATCTAGGCTGCTTCACTTCCTGCTCTCGCTGAGGAGAAGAAGAGGTGCAGCGAAGAGCCAAAGAGTTGGAGGTGGCATGTGGAAGCATGACATGCCAGGGCCGCAAGAGTTGATATTCCTTGAAGTCAATGGCATTTTCCAAATCTTGTCACTGTACCGGCTGTACCGGGAACTCTTCAGCTACGGGGAGACTGAGAGAAGGGTGTCTTGAAATGAGGCTTGGATGATCCAAACTCAGAATAAGCTTCGTGGATTCATTGCATGTCAGCTGCACCGACATGCTACAGGCACGTGGCAAGTTCGGCCCTAGGAAGCTTGAGGTGCTTCCCCGCAGTTTGGAGAGATTGTTGAGGGCTGAGCAGTCAAGGATTTGAGACATAGGAAATCCATAGAAGTGCTGATTTGAGATGATTTGAGCATATTTGAGCATTGAATGCCATCTAATTGTACATTCATTCGCCGCTGGTGCTCAGCACTTTATTAATCAGGAAATCCTCAGTGCACTCACCCATTTTGCTGTCAAACTTTGAAGGATGGATGAGTGTCTGAGATGTTTGAGTTTACATCTTGAGGGCAAATTTGAGAGACCGTGTAAAGCTGGCATCAGCAGATTTGTATCGGTTCGTTGAAGGCATGAAGCCAGCAAGATTCCCGAAATCGAAAGCAAGCCGCCATTGCATCTTTCAGTTTGAGCCTGAAAGGTGCCGAAACTCCCTTTGGTACGACTTCGAGTGGAACATTCGGGGCGGGTTCCCCCAGTTTTGCTAGACCAGGATGGTGGCTGCACGATGGAAACAGCATGAAACAGCATGTTTATGAGATTCCATTTGTGAGAACTGACAACTCAGCTGAGAACGGATTCAAAAAGCTGCAGCTTGCAGTTCAGCTTGTAGCACAGTTCTATTTTTCTGGTTTGGATAACATTAATCTTTTTTGCTCTTGATTTGACTGCCCCCACAGATTGAACGAATTGAATTGATGTGACACTGAGACCTAATTTGTGAACTGCAGGGAGGATTAGTACATAGTAGTACCAGCTGTATAATACGACCCTGTCAGTTGCGGCCACTTGCAATGGACAGGTGTAACTGGAGATGGTTTTGTAGTGTTTTACCTGTTCCAATCCTGGCTGCAGGTTTGATACCATCTCCGCTTCAACCTTTGGCAATCAGTTTGTGGGTCGTGTGGCAAATCCTGACGAGGCCTGGAAAAATGTTTCTGTGGTTGTTTGATATGGAGAGTGATACGACCCAGTGAGATCCAGTGAGAGACACTAAGTCTCCACTGCAACTGCCAGTTGAATATCGCTGAGCATCGCTGAGCCATATTTATGAATCGTCAAGAATCACCAAGATTCACGCAATTGTCACCAGTTTTTTTTTGAGTTCCCAGTGAGGTACTACTCTTCCACCGGAAAGGAGGTGGTGGAGCTGTCGGCAGCCGCAAGGCAAGGGAAGTGAGGAGTTCAGGTCTCCAGTAGATTGGGAGCTGAGGATTTGTCAACCCTATGTCCACCCTATGTCCACCCTCAACTCAACCAACCTCAACCAACCTCGACCAACCCCAACCAACCCCAACTGGACACGCGCAGGTACAAGGCCTTGGAGATGTCCTTGAAATTGAAGAAAACCTGGTATCAGGTGATGATGGTGTCAAAATCCAGGACTGCTCACGTACAACCGGTTAGGTTTAGGAAATTCCAAGTGGTTTACATAGATGTTGCAGGATTCCACTGCCCCCAGTAGGATTCTATTCTGAAGAATCTGAGACGCATTTTGATATCCAGAGGATGCAATCTCTCTTCTGAACCATGTTTCAACCATCGAAGTCCATCGAAGCTGCGCTCATCAATCCAGCTTCGATCACAGAGAGGGTGGTATCACATGCCTGAAAAGCAGGACATCATCTACAAGTACATTGATGGTGAACAAAATCTACAAGTCCTCCCAGAGCCCGATCTCAATGATGCAGCATAGGGGCTCAGCATGGCTCAGCTCAAGCCAAACTTGTCTCAGCTGAGGGACTGATGAACATGAATTTGATTTGATATGATATCCTGTATACGTCCGTCGTTTGTTTAGAGAGTTTAGTGGCTGGGGAATGGTCAGGGAGGATTATTTGCATGTCGTAAACCCAAGGCAAGGGATCTTGCATGATCTTGCAATATTTTGTATACGGAAAATGAATGAAAATGAATGAACATGATGGCCATGGGATCTCCATCACTAAGGGGCTCAAGACACGGACAGAGCGGTGCCAAGGTCCAATCCTTCGTACATCGCGCGGAGCCGTGTGCCATTGAACGCTTTGTGAAGGAGGTCCCAAGATGTCCCGAGCCACTTGAGAAGGGTGGTATTGACCTTGTGCACTGAAATTCTGAAACGATCTCTTGTTCCATTCTAGTTTTTGCAAGTGCAGTGTCAAGAGGGTTTGAGATGCATAAGATGCATGCATCTGATTCATTCAATTAATTTCTAATATGAATTAACCATAGAATCAGAATGAATCTGATGCATCATTTTGGCCACATGCAGTGCCTGCTGTCACTTGCTTCACACTAGTTTCTGTGCGTTTGTAGCTACTGGCACCATGAATAGTGTATGATGGTGATTGACAGTGGACAATCTTTGGGATGTCAGGTGGTTGAGGCCACCAATCAGGCCGCGGGTCCGCGCGGGTCCGCATCAATGGATGTGTTTTAAATTTTGACATGTTTTAACCAACCACAATGACCAAAAGTTCATCATCCCACGACGGTGATTTGCTAATCTTGAAGGCAGTCCTGAAGGAAAGCCGAGCTGTGGGGGAAGAAGAAATCCGAGTGCAGATTCAGGACTTCTGTGGGCACTTGCTATAGGCGGAAAAAATGCAAAAAGATAGGCAAAAAGCAGCCAAGCACCTGAGCACCAAAGACCATCGTAGACCATCATAGACCATCGTAGACCTGGTTTCCAAATGTTTCCAAACTGGCAGATCTGTCGGTGGTGCCTGGAACGTTGCTTTGTAGGCGCCCCGTATTGCCCTGTGCAAGGATCGTGCCGAGACCTTGCGGCAACAACGGCTGGCGGCAGCACAGGGCGGTGCTGAACAAGGTTCCCTTTCAGGCAGGGCCGTCAACTGTTTACGTCGCAGGTCCATGGGATGAAGCTCGAACTTTCTCCTCAGTTTCCTTCCCCTGGTCAATTCTGATTTGCTATGTTGACCCAATCAGAGATTCTAGATGGGACAATAAAACACCCCGGGCCATCCCGGGCCTTTCATTTTGGCTTGGCTTGCCCCTTAGCACTACCAATGCATTAACGGCCCAGAAAACGATAAGAGGAAAAAAAACGATAACGAACTTATACATGTACATGTTCATGAACCCTGAAGATGGCAACCTGCACAGGCCTCCAAAACGATAGATAGCAACACGATAACAAAAACGATAACGACATATGATGAAAACGCGAGCGTTTGAGCGGATAGTTTGAATATATCACCTTTCGAAGTCGAAGACTTGTATGTTTGATACATAGCGACGGAAAACGAAGGGACATGAATGCCATGATAGGAAAATGAAAGGAACATTAAAGGACGATGCAAAATTAAAGGAACATGAAAGGAACATGAAAGGAAAATAATGCAAAATGAAAGGAACATGAAGGGAAATGAATACAACATGAAATCACAATGAAAGGAACATGAAAGGAACATGAAAGGAAAAGATGACATTTGTTGACTTTCGACCAAGGATTCTTTCACACCCACAGAAAGCTGAAAAATCGCATTTCAAGTACAGAAAGCCCACCACTTGAGAAAACGATAAGAGAAAAAAAACGATAACATGATTTGGGGACATTTAAAACACTTTTTTTTTTTTAAATACAATCCCAGATGAGTCTAGAGCATTGGCAGTTTTCATTCCAGGTTTTCATCATTTTTCATCAAACCCAAGCTCCAGTGGAACATTTTGCACAGGTCCTCCGACAGAACGGGCAAGTCAGGCTAAGCCGGAGCCTGCCGCTGCCGGACACCTGGTGATGGGGTAATTCGTTTTTGCCTCACCTGGATTGAGAAAATTCGCTCGGATTGAAGCCATTTTGGAAGCTTGTGCCAATGTGGCGACGGTTTCTGCAGAAAAGGCACGTGATTCAAAGGATTTGATAAGCAGTAAGTCGCGTACTGAGGGCTTGGTCGATGAACCGATCGGCTTTGAGGAATCGCTGTGTAGTGGGACGCACCAGTAGTTGGCAACAGTGCATTGTGTTCCTGGATAGGTTCGTTTTGGGAGGTTATCCGGTCATCCGGTCATCCAAGCTTCTAATAGTTTTTGTTGCTGTTGGTGATATCATTATATCATTATTGAGTTATGCTTGTGAGATTTATGTATGTTGATATATTTCATGATAGTAGATAAACAAACTTGGATAGACTTGGGATATGTTGAGATGGATTTGCCATATTGACTTCAGTAGAACCCAAACACAAAGTAGCTCGTGGCACAATCTCAGATTACAGTAGGGGGAATTGGACAATTGGACGCAGGGCTAAAAGGATGACATCAGTTTTGTGAGGCAAAGGTGCGGCAGGTGTCTGTGACAACATGCTGGTGGCATGAGCTGAGTCAGGATGCACCAACTGCGGCTGTACTTGGAGAGCCAGAGGCACCACAGATTCGCTATAAAACACATGAAAAACGGCCAAGAAGCCCCAAGACGATGCATGGGATATCACATCATGTTCCGTTGGTAGTTGTAACATACAGAATTCACCAGCCTGGTATGTATGCAATGTATGCATTGCACCTCGCTCTGTTCTGCAGGCTAAATGGTTTGAGGATGTCTGAGGGTTTGTTTGCGCATTGCTATTGAAATCGTTTCCCTGAGCACACTGCTTTAGTGGGATTTTAATGGTACGTACGTCTCCAATCTAGTCCTTTGTCCTCATCAGGCAGCCCGCGGACGAGGCGTGGCATGCGTTACCCAGTCTCAACGTGTCAGATGCAGTGGGCTTGATATGGCGCACTTAGCGCAACACCAACAGCTTGGTACACTTTTGTTTTAAAGGATTTGCAACTGTAGAACACCTCATATTATTTCACCAATAAGTCCAGCACAAACATGTGTTGATATTTGTTATACCAATGCATCGAGTATCATCCAGTGGTTTCTTTCAAAGTTCAAAAAGCTGGACATAAGCCTGGAAGATTTGTCGCAGGCCTGATTCAAAGCTGCTCATGTGTTAATTACATTTAATTACGGGATTGATGTATTGATTATATATATATATATATATTATATATGGGATCATAATTTCCTTACGGAAGACCATGGTACCATGTATCAGGGCGTGGTGGGCGAGGAGGTCGAGGTGACTCCGACTGGGGTCCGGGGTGGATCAGCTCGAGAGATTTGAGGATAGTAAATAGATGATGATTGATAGATGTAGATAGTAAAGATGCGCTAGGGAAGAGTCCCTTTGGTGGCTTCGCGAGTTAGAAACTCTTCGATCCCTAATGTTGAGGCATACCTGCCGAAGTGGCCATCAACACAACACAAGACTAGAGTCGTTCAAAGCACCTTTAGATCCTTGTGGTCAACACTCAGTGAGACTCCATGCCTGACCTTGTTTTGTGTGATATTTTTGAGACACATGAGCACGTCAAAAGCGTGCTGGATGCCAGGAGGAGCTCGCGCAGGGCGAGGCTGGCACTTGGGGCCTGGAAACAACACGTTTTGTGACTAATGATTTGGTCAGGGACGGCAATGATCATGTCAATCTATGCATCAACGCCAGACATCGCCAGACTTATTTAATGTGCCACAGATTCTGTAGTGTAGTTGTATGATGTTGCATGTAAAGTGAAGATTCAATATGTTTCGTCGCGTGAAATCAAGTCTTTGGCTGAACAGCTTTTGACAGTGTGAGGCCGTGGAAAGCGATCAGCCGACGATTTCGACGACCGTCCTCCAAAGCAGCCCCGCAACAGCCAAGCACGGCCGCCCGACTCGCAGCGTTCTGTGGCCGCGGCCGGTGCCGCTGCAGCTGCCTCGGTGGCAGCAGCATCGGCCGCCCCGGCACCGGCCGCGTCGCCTACGCCGTTCTTGCCCCGGCGGGCAGCCAATGCCCCGGCCGCCGCTCCCGCAGACAGTTTCTTCGGTGAAGAATCACAGGCCTCACAACGGTCACAGGCACCGAAAAGGCAGTGGGCTCTGAAGATGAGCTCATGAAAATTTCATAGAAGGCCAAGGCCAAAGACAAATTTTAGATCACGAGTGATACTGATTACTAGACTACGTCGTACATCATGGTTTTGAGGCCAAGGCCAAGCACATCCAACTTGGGACAAAGCAGTTGATTTGGGGTTGGAGCTCAGCCCCGTGGCCCCTTTGTACAGTTCTAGAATCGCCTGGGCCGCCCATGGGTGCTGCATCGAGAGGCAGCTTGAAAGAACCCGCATTCTTGGCGCAGGGAGAATCAAAAAGTGCAGTGCTTGCAGTGCTTGCACAAGGAAACATCAAAAGATCAAGGACCAGTTATGTTGTGTAATTCCTGCGTGTGCTAAGAAGAAAGGATATCACCTTGGCCAAGGAAGGCACGATGTCGAGAATAGCTTGGAGCTGCAAAAACCTCTCATGGTGAGAGAGACGTCCTGTGGTAGCTATGGCTCAAAGTCATTGGCCGCAATCATGGATAGTCGCAACCGTATGACTGAGAAACAAAATGATGTACTGCAACCTTCCAAATCTTGAAGTCATTCCCATTTGACTCATTCCCATTGCCAATGTCGGCGCTGTACCGCAGTATCATCGTAGCGAATAATCTGCAAATAACACAGGAAAGGTGGAATGCTGTCAACAACATGGCACTTGGTGTTCATGCCACATGAATCCATTAGGGCCAGAACAATTCATCACATGTCGACATTTTTCTAATGTACAGAAGATGATACTTCAGAAGACTTTGAGGAAGCCGCAGGAAGCCTGCAGGTGCTTTGCATAGGATTCACCACATCCATAGCCAGCGTGCTTTCATTGTGTTTGGATTCCACCGAAACTGGATGAAACTGGTATATGACACAGCAGTATCAGCAGTGCCATCTCGGCCTCACAGGGCATCAGCTTGAACTGCATATTGCTCAGCAATTCACAGCGTGCACAGTGTCTATTCCTGCCCGACATGGCTTCCATTGAGGCTGTGGGATAGTCTTTTGTTGCACCATAGAAAAGGGATGAAAAGGGAATTTCCTATGATATTTTGATATATTTTGTGTAGTTGCAGGTCCAGAAAGATGCCTTTTGATATCTTTTGATGACGTGTACTGCACATATGCCCAAACACTTCTGCCTAGAAATCTTGGATGTTTGGGCAGAATGTGAAAATGTGGCGCAGGAGTTCATAGCAGCCCTCAGTGCCAATCATCCTGACGATGCAGAGGACAGGGCACTCATACTGGGCCAATCAGAGATGACTGTTCGGGGTGATCGAAGATGATCGAAGTATGCACCCAGCTTGGTCCTGGAGATGAGTTTCGCTCTGGGGCTTTGGCCACCAAGATTTGGGAACTTGGTAAACAGCATTAGACAGCATAGACAGCCGATAAGGATGGTTGTGGTTTATTCATCTTGAAAGGGATTCAACACTGGCTGTGGAGATTCCTTTTATCGAATCTTTTGACCTATTCACAAGCCATTCCAATCTCACGCGAGATTGAGGATTAGTGGGATTGCGGATTGATCGTGCTTTCAGGGTGCTTCAGTTCAACTGCTTAGCTTATGCTTTCGGAAGCATCTGAAGGAGAGGTTTCAGGTATATGCTGCATATATGCTTTATTCTAATTTGCTTTTGGCAGCCTGACAGCGCTGATGTGCCAGCCTTTCATTATCCTTTCATAAACCTTTCAAAATAACGCAGAAAACGGCGCAACTTTTCGCAGCGGATCCCAGGACCTGGCTGAAGCATCCAAGGCTCACATCATCGCAGTAGCACTTCTCACGATACTGACGCTACTAGTGTTCTATAGTGTTCTCCGTTGCTGACGTAGAACTATGGATAACTATGGTTTAGACATGTTTAGAAGAATCACAGTTTTTGTTGATTTGCAACTTGTAGAGGGAATTTGTCCATAATCGCATGGCTGTTGACAGTCTTGACCCATCTTCAAAAAACACATTGCCAAGATCTGCCAACTGATTTTTGAGGGTACTCGTACCTCATGACAAAGGGATGACAGCGGGTTATGGTGGACTCATCAGGTGCTGCAGAAACAAAAAATCAACACCTTGGAGCGGCTGGCAAAGTTGACAGATAGTCAGCCTGAACCTTGGTTCTGCGGCACATAATATGACACACATATTATGTTTCATCGTATTTCAACATGCATCCCGAAGACTGCCCAAAATTGACAACTGTGTGCAACGGGCTTGAGCTCGACCATCCCGATCAATAGGCCAGAGCGAGAAGTTCAGTTCTCTATACGTGACGTCGGCTTTATTTGAACCATGCTACGATCCACCTGTGTTGATGGTCCTCCCTTAATTCCCCACGTCTTTGAAGATGGTGCACCAAGTATCCACTGACAATCTGATAATAAGATATACAGTAATAAGCTGATATAACTTGGTTGGTTTCTGCTGTGCTTATCTGTGTTTCCAGCTGGACCGCAAGGTGGCAACGCCTGGGTTTGGCTTTGGGCATTGAAGCTCTGCTGCGAGAGGTCGGACATGGTCGGACTTTGTGTCAGGATGTGTCAGGGAGCAGGAAATGACGGGGGAACAAGGGGGAACGACGCTCCAGACAATGACCAGTTTTGTCGGATGAAGATGGGAAGTTTGGTTGCTGCGGCTTCCACTTTGGCTGTCAAAGCCGGCAAAGCCTGCCAAATGTGTTTGTGCAAGTATGACAAGAGACTATTATAGTGACTATTCAATAGTATGCAGCATATTTTTTCTGCCCTGCATGCTCCGGTTTTCAACAGCTCAGCTTGACTTCAGCCGAGGCGGCCAGTGAGGCAGCGCTTGAGCCACATGCAGGTGGAGATGATGGGTATGGACGACTCCTTTCGAATCGCAATGTCTCCATTCAAATATGGCAGTGTGTCAAAACCCATGACTATCAATTTTAGTGGGATGAACATCTATTTACCAGCTATTTTGAAGTTGGGTAGGTACCAGGGTTTTGACCCATAGCCATATGATCATGTCCTGATCTGAAACATGAACAGCATGGACCCAGCTTCAGGGGAGGTCTGTCAGTCCATAACAGGCAACTTTATGCAACTTTACTGTCGCAAGATGTCGCAAGCACACAAGGTGACAAGGTGTTGATCAGAGAGGCAAAACACACTTTTCATGGGCCATCCATCGGGTCACACCCACGATCTTCCACCTGGCTGAAGGTAAGCCTACAGTCGTGTCCCTAGAGGATGGGAATGGGTTTGAAATAGTTTGAATGCTTTCTGTTAAGAGTATGCATGATTTGCGATTGAAAACAGCAGATACTGTAGCTGTAGCTGTCTTATAGACGTTGACAGTATTGTCATAATGTGTATTCAAGACTTGGTGTCTTGACAAAAAGAACGGGTTTGGGTCGTGATGTCCCTGCACCCTTGACAGGTGGTCAGTGCAAAGATGCGACGTCTTAAATGAAGGATGAAGTGGGGCTTTGTACTAGTACATAGAGATACGTAGAGCATTGGAGAGAAACTTGGTGAAGCGAATTTGACATCCGCTCCCGTAGTCAGACCAGTCAAAGTCTGAACATAAGATATCCTCAAATGGAGACGTGGAATTCATCAGAAATAGATAGAAATAGCCAAGTTGAATGAGGTTCTGATTTTGGGGACTTGGCATCAATGTTCTTCCAGATTTTGGAGGTCCACCTGATTTGCTTATTGTATCTTACCGCCAGTTTGATGCTTTGCAGCTGTGATGGTTCGCAGCCAGCAGCGCGACAATTACTGAACGACGGGATGAATGAGTTGAACTCCTTGAGTTGAAATTTGGTTGCATTCGCTTCTGGCTCTCCAGGATCGAATGAGATTTCAACTCAAGGCCCTTTTGCCATCCTGGATGTGATCAACTTGCTCAACCCCACTGCACATAGCTTGACTTTTGCACATAGCTTTGTGTTCCTTTTCATTGTCATATTTGTCATGCAACTCTGAATTTGGGCCCAGGAGTTCCCTTTATGAGCAATTCTCAGCAGGTTGAGTGTCCGGTTCCATTAGTGCCATGGCTGGACCAAAACGATTCTTTTGGCTAATCTTGGCCCCAGGTTCTGCGCAGGATAGGATGGAGGGGTTGCCAGCAGAGGGGTGAATGTGGCCGGTTGATGGGAGCGCCGACTTGTTGGGCCTTGGCGAACTGACAGATACTGACAGGGTCCTTCTAATTATGTTTCTTGATGTTTCTTAGTTTGCCAACCCAAGTGACATTCACCACGCCTTGTCTCCAGGACCCTACCTGCTGGGATGGCGTGTTCACCAAGGATCTCTGCTGCGACAAGAGGTATGGCCCCAAAGGCCTGGCAAACTGCTGAGCCAATGGAATTCGAGGGTACAACATGTTGGACTTATGTATACGTACTGTATTCAGTAAATTAATGTAAATTAGTTACATTATGTTACATTAGTTTGTCTTCTTCCAGCCTCAAATGAGACAACTCTTATTTTTTCCGACACGGCAGGCAATGAAGGCTGCTGGGATCCTGTCCACACCTTTGAACGCTGCTGTGGAGTGGAAGAGGAGATGCAGCCGTTCGGAGTATCCATACTGATTCCTGCCTTGTCAAATCGGGCTTTGTGCACTGGAAAAGTGTAGTTCATTTGTTTTCGTCTACAGTCTATACAATCTATAGGGTGGAGTTGTGCAAATGTACGTATGTGTGCATCAGGTATTGGAAGGGTTGGGTTTGCATCAATAAATCATTTCTTAATCACTGATCACCTTGATATTTTGGCTCATGTGCCTTGATCCAAAATAGCATCATTTTTGGTTTCCCCCCCCATTGACCCACCCGGAGTTATGGTCGGCCATGTTGCTGTCCCATCGCTCCTGAAGTCTCTGGTTGCCAACCCCTTTTGCGGCAGAGAATGGAAAAAGACAGCGTTGTTAAACATGCATATATTGCATATGTAGCATTGGTTCGCCACAGATCCAGGACTGCAGGGTTTCTGAAGAGTTCAACCCGGAAAAGTGCTGCGATTTGGTCAAGAGTGATCGGGGTGACGAGGCGCGGTGCGGTGCCAGGGTTTTGTCAACAGCTTCTGACCTTCTGGAACCCAAAGAGCTGAGTCCTCTCTAGCAGGGCTTGGGTCATTGGTTGATCAGACATGAGATGCGTTGTATCAAAGATGGACAGCAGAACTGGCACAACGGGATGGAGTTGGTCATGTTGCTCACAAAACAGAAAGCATAGGAACCTAGCAAAGCACCTTCGGTTCCTCATCACGGAGTTCTTATAATTTTGCATAGGCTACCTCCAACCAACTTGACTCAACCAACCTGGAAGGCTTGCTGGTCTGGCGCCTCTTGGCCAAGATGGTTGGATTTGGAAATGGTCTGATATGGCTCTGATCGTTTCCACCGGCAGACCTTCCGAGACACAAGACCCTACAAACCTTTTACATGCTTTTGCGTTGCGAAATGTGGTTAGTGCTTTCTCAACTTTTGTGAAGGTGTCACTTCTATCATCCATTTCCGTGGTTTCGTGGCGGCTAAAAGTGGCCATGATAGCATAGTTTTTGGTCAATTTCTTTGCCGGATTCCCGAACCAGCTGAGCCATCCCAACGTGGATTCAGGCTCAGACCTTTGAACATTGCTGTGGAGGCAATCGCACACCACGGGTCACCGGGGAACCACCCTTGGAGAAGCTGCCTACCTTCGGCCCCTGGTACGCACAAATTGGAGGGCCGGGGAGGGCCGGGCAGGGCTGACGTTTTGGGGGCCGAAACGGACCAAAAGTTCGAGGGGCTCGGGGCCGAAAGTCAAACCGTCAATAACGGATCATAGAGAAATGGAAACCAAACCAAGGAAGAATAGAAACCCTACGGATCCCTATGGCAGCTTCTGTTTGCTCGACAAACCAAACATCCCTGGACAGTGGACAAAACAGAAATTACCAGGTGTCCCTCCAAACGCTCAGTAATCACAAAGCGTCACTCAAACACTTGACCCAGTTCAGTTTTTCCTGCTGCTGGGATTTCATTCCGAGTTCCGATGTGTTTGAATGTGTTTCATATTATATAGTTTCATTTCATGCACGTTATGATAGTAATTATGCCATAAATGTCACTGAATCCGGCTGAAATCCACTCCAGTTATTCCGGAACCAAGGTGAGGGCTGCTGGGATGCTGAACGCTTGGTAACCTTCGGCAGATGCTGTGGTGGCACCGCTTTTGAGGAGCAGTGTTTTTGCGGTTTACAAAGCAAAACAGTGTGTTTCCAGTGATCATTCTCACATTTTCTTGCTTGGGGTGACAAAATCTTGAAGCTGAGACCCAATCCATGCAGTCTTACAACACTGACCAGCACCAACTGCCTCGCTTCCACTAGGATGTTTGCTGGACTGGAGACTTCTCTTACGACAGATGTTGTATTGGCCTTGGTCCAATACAAAGGCACAATACAGGGCTAGTTGAGTGGAGTTACAAGGGACGTCGAGGGATTGGGGTGCTAAACCAATGCCACTCCTTTCAACCGTTTCAGGATGGATTTCTCTATATTTTGAGTAAAAGAGCTTCGCAACCATTTCGCTGTGGGAGGTTGTGTTGAAATAGATGGAAGCCATTGCTTTTGTATTTTTCATGGTGTTTCAAGTGCCCCACAGCAGATCCCAGATGCCATTTGCTGCAGGTACTTTATGGATCTTCCGAAAGAGCATGACATGGTGCGCTGCGTGCGTGAGGGTTTGGAAGGCCCATCAAAGGCCAAAGCCAACATCACCTACGAGGAATGTTCGGGGAAGCACCTTGGTCTTGAATGCAAATGGTTCTGTCATGTTCTGTCATGTTTTCTCGGTTTGGAGGAAAATTCACAATGTCGAAACCAAATGTTCACCTGCAGTGGAGACGCTATAGACCACACCCGGGGGACCTAATGGGGACCTATTTAAATCATATGGGTCTAAAACAGAAGAACACATATTTGCATATATATATATATATAATATATATAATATATATATAATATATATAATATATATATAATATATATATATTAGATCTTATGTCATCTCATGTCACTCCGATATTTTGGATCACTCCGAAGATTTCAGTCTGTCGGCACCTACCACGGCCTTGGACGCCGCAAGGTACCTTTACGTCTCGGCCGTCTCCTACCGCTACGCAGAGGTGGAGTCTCGAAAGAATTGGAGCCAAGAAACGCCATCCCAATATATCATGTGATATCATGTGATATTATCATCATAAATTATATCCCAATTCAATTCCAATGTGGTGGAGAGACCCTCCGCTGACTTTGATTTCTGTTCCCACATGTTCTCCGGGTTGTACCAAATCAAAACACATTGCGGTCCCATGTCAACCTTAGCTTCTTATATATATATATTATATGTATGACGTGTCCTTCTCCAGCATGAGGATGCCCATAGACAGAGCGACATTTCCGCCACGTTGAGCTGGGGGCCATTGAGGTAGCGATGCATGACTTTTGGTGGCAAAGACCCCAAGACGAAAAAATGGATCGCATCGGCGCCCGCCTTAGGACTGGGCGCGCAATGTGTGATTCCATGCTTCCATGGTATGTAGATTTTGCATATTTTGGGTAACACTTTGCAGCTCAAGCAGGCGGAATCTATTGTGGCATGTTTTATCATGTTTTTATGCTAGATATTTTCCAGTAGCTGACTGCTCCATCTTGTTGCTAGCCTACGTGTCTTAGAAACTGGCCAAGTTGGGCAAGCTGCAGGTCCAGAGGTGACTGCTCCAGAATGGCTTTCTCACGCAGGGGAGGTTTGTGTCCCCAAGATATGCAGTGCCTTGGATGCACTGCGACGGAACATCCACCAGGTCGGTGGTAGAAGTGAGGCGACATGTTGGAGTGGCATGTCATCTCTGACAGTCCGACTTTGCTAATCTTTCTCAAAGATCTTTCTAATCAGGTCACTAGTCCAAATTGTGTTTTGTTCAAAGCTTTCACGTGTTTCTGTCAGCAGATACAACAAATTAGAGAAACTTACATCAACTTCTTAACCGTAATTGAAGAACTTGATGCGAAGGTACAGGACCGTTAGTGGCATCCGAGGCGATTAGACACAGATGTTGTCCAGCCATGAGTACAATGGATTCGTCATCACAATTTCATAGTGAAAGATAGTGATAGTATATGATAGTAATTACTATATAATTTTATATAATGGCACACAATTGCCCTGATGGCTAATGGCTAATTCGTATCAGACGACTTGTATCTCCACATATTTATAGATAAGGCATGCGCTGTATTGATAGACATGGACCATGTGGGGTTTGAACCACGACCCAACTATACCCAACTTAAGGTGAAGCGGCAGTAGCTGGCTGGTTTGCATCCATGGTGGATATTGGGCAATTTTACATCCAGCCCAGCTACCGAGAGTTGCTTGGCCGGGACATGACCTTCAGGCTGTGAGATCCCGTTCCCTCCTGTTCTGCTTTGCAATACCAACAACATACACGAACGATGCAGAGTAAATTGGCAATTCTCAACGCATTTGAATGCATTTGGTTTCATTGATTCATTGTGTATTTCATTTGGTTTGTTCTCAGAGGGGAACCATGCACTTGATCAAAGGGATGCACAGCAGGTCCAGAAATGTCCAGAATAGCAGTTGGCAAGTCCAGTTGCAAGCTGCGGGGCCAGTGCCTGAGGCTCAATGACAGCCATGTCCGCGTCTCACCACTAACTGCACGGGAGCGGCCGTATCCCAGTTTCCGAGGTGCAACGGGGATGGGTGATTTGTTGCTGCACGATATTGCACGATGCTGCACTAATGGACTAAAACAATACTTAAAATGGACTATGCCACCTGCAGCTCTGTGATTTTGACTGGGTCATGACCTCATCTCCATCCTGGGATCACTTTAGTCGCTTTTCTGCCTACAGGTTCTTGGCTCACGTTTCGACCTCAAGCCGATGCTCTATTGAGGCTGAAACGGAAGAGGATATTTTGAGCTCATGGTCTTCAATGATTTCTGCAGATCTGTTCACATTGCAAACCTTTGTAGAAGGGTTTTCATCATTTACATTACCACGGAAGAAGCGCACCAGAGCCGTTTGAGAGACTGCGACTTGGAAGTGCAGTGACATGACAGGAAGGAACAAAATATTCAACAATACTTTGAGTTTGTTCTCACCGAGAAGTTGAGTTTAAGGCACGGGAAAGGGAAAGCTGAGTTTGTCCACTGTGTTGGTGAGGTGTAGTAAGGGTTCGTTGGTGGTGGCAAAGGTCATGTTTGAGAGGACAAGCTCGTATCATTTCTATCATTTTTGCAACATCTGTCTCTGTCTCGAGTCCGTGTCTTTTTCTCTACCTCTCCCTCTCTATTTTTTGCTATTTACATATGTTTGCATGTCTAGGGATGCCCTAAGAATATCCGTGCGGACCTAAATTTATTTAAGGGCTGCCGCCCCTGCCGCCGACCCCGGAAGAATTGGCAAGCCGTCAGAACGTATATATGGTACAGGCCTGCACCCCCCCCCCAAAAAAATGGGGAAAGGATGTTTCTGGGACAG
>Ga0126342_10003804_pt1 | contig 25291 bp, 27 predicted proteins | sample Cyp1metagenome_FD_92528 | JGI IMG/M metagenome (GOLD analysis project Ga0126342, IMG submission 92528) | Coral microbial communities from Lord Howe Island, Old Settlement Bay, Australia - Cyphastrea 1 metagenome | ecosystem: Host-associated > Invertebrates > Cnidaria > Coral ... | reverse complement strand
GGTTGTTGGTTGTTGGTTGTTGGTGGTTGGTGGTTGGTGGTTGGTGGTTGGTGGTTGGTGGTTGGTGGTTGGTGGTTGGTGGTTGGTGGTTGGTGGTTGTGGTTGTTGTTGTGGTTGTTGTTGTTGTTGTTGTTGTTGTTACCCCTGCAGTTTTTTTCTCAGTCTCATAGTGGCCGAAAATCATCAAATAGGCGGTGTTTTCGTGTTTTTTTGAACTCTCGGAGAAAAAAACACAGTAAATACCGATGTCTTATGTGCCTCGGAAACCCAAAACCACGGTATTTACGATGTTTTTGGTTTCTGATAGCAAAAATCACGGCATTTACAGTGTTTTTTGGCTAGTGCCTAGCAAGAACATTGGTATTTACGCAGTTTTCAGCATGTTGAAAGAAGTATTTCTTCCATGCCAAAAGCACAAACAACACTGTAAATTACAGTGTTTTGGCTCTTGGCACGCACCAGAAAAACAGCAAACATCGGCCAAAAAATGCCCAAAATGACCTCCAAAAAGCATCTTGTAACTTTATCGTCGTTTTTTCCCACCCCGGATCCCACCTGTTTTGGGGTCTTGATGTGCGAGGTAGGCCGTAGAATTCAGCAAACCACCCCAGGACCCATCCATAAAATTTAAAATCACAAGACGGGTCAATGAATCTTTTTGGCAAATAATATCTTCGCAGTCTTAGGAGGCTTTACTTCGAAGCTTGGGATTGGGCCCCGCAGAACCGAAAGGTAGCCAACGGCAGTTTTGAAACTGCTGAAAGATTCACTTTGAGGCTTGCTTGGATATGATCCAGGATTCCGTCATTAGGTGCCCACTGTATCCGCATATATCCTCACCGTATCTCCATTCCCCCACTAACCCCCGACTTGTTCCATTTATTATCTACGATATCACCCACTGTGGCCTGGGCAGAGTGCCTATCAGCAGATTCGAATGCTTTGCAAGGTTGGGCCGGTTGGCCCCTGTAGAACCAAAGGTCGCAAACGGCAGTTTCGAAACCCCTAAGAGATAGATGATCTGGGCACTGCTGGCCTACATTTGCTGCGGCAGAGTTCCGAACGGCAGTTACAAGGCCCGCCCCAGCGCAAGCTCCCCAGCCCCAGTTGGGCGACCACCCCGCCTAGGCCAACGCTAGGCAAGGATCGGCGGATATAACGCTACATACCATTTCTGCCATTCAAAAGGTTCTTAGCCGTTAGCCACTTCTTGCGTTGTTTGAATTGCTGGCCGCCTTTTTTCGTCAGAACTTGAGCGTGTAAAGTAGACGAAATATATCGAAATATGATGACTTGATGACCAAGTCTACAATGCAATGCAATGAATGATGCCAAACTGCTAAACACGATCCTGTCAGATCTGTTCATTCGATCTAGGTGGTTTTCGCACACTGGTATACAACATCATTTTTGGCCGTGCTGCTGCGCCCAGGATTTACATTTTCCCTCACGAACCTCCTGACAAAGCCAACGCTGATGATTTGGGCCTTCCGAGGCCAGTCTTGGATGATAGATAGTGGATGGGTAAAAGGTATTGTTTCCCAAATAACATATCAAAACCAAAGCGCCTTTCGCACGAGGTGGTACATGGATTTGACCGCTGCAACCCCGGTTGTCGCTCAGGACAGTTTGACTAATGTTTCAGTTGTACAGGTTTTCCATGTTTTTCCTTCTTGTTGTTCCTTCTTTGTTGCGATGTGATCCTTCTCATAAGTACGGTTTGACGTTTCTTCAAGCCAACTGGAGAGGAGTCTCCGCAGCCTGTTATTCAAACTCGCAGCCTCACTCGCGCAGAGGTTTGGGACTTAGGGATTGATTTGCTTGACTGTCATTCAATGTGTATCCCTTTCCTTGACCTCATCGCATTGTTGTTTGGATGAATTTCGTTCTTGTCCAAAATTTTGCTGAGGAAGTTTCCCGCCAGGGGCGGAAAACACGCCGAAACAGTTTCACAAATCTCAATGCTCATGTGAGGCCCATCGCTCAACTGTTCCAAAGTTGTGAGATCATTCGTTACGCAAGAAATTCTGGATTTAGCTGACGGTTCATCTTTCAAAGAATGTACCATAATGTACCTTTTGCCAGCCAAAGTTCGTACAGGACGCCAAGCGCTGATTTGCTTGGATCCTCACCAAGAGCAGAAGGCCCTGGAAATGTGGGTCGAAGCATCTTTGGCGGCAACATGCAGCAGGCCTGGGGGCCCGTGCTGTTGTAAGTTTTTTGTGAATGTATCAGGTTCACAGCAGAGGCACAGACATGATTAATCTGTACCCAACAACCCGTACGGACAAGGTTTTTTGTCCATTATGGGTTTTACCCGTAACGGACGTTTTTTTTTGGTTCAAATGCGTATTTGGGTTTTTTGATTCAAATGCGTAAGTGGTTGTTCAAATGGTATGACAGCCCCGGGTTCCGACATCCTCCGAGCCTCCGACAGCCTCCGAAAGAGTGACTTCAGCCCAAAATGGAGCAGATTGGGAGTCATGATAGGGTGCCCAAATCTGCATATACTTCCATATTTGCCACCAAATTTGGGTGTACCCATAAAATACTAGTATTCTTTCAACATCATGTTGAAATAAGCTTCGGTGGTATCCCCAACAGCCGCAACGTTTATTTTTACAATTCTTTCTGAAGCGTGCTGCGAAGCCAGGTGCTGGAAACACCTCAGCTGGGTTTCCGTGAATTAAATGGCCGCAAATCCTGTTGAACCTGACCTGGCTCTGCACCAAAGCCTCCCAGACCTTCTCCGGAACATCTCCGGAACCTTCTCCGGAACCCTGTTGAACCTGACCTAGCTCTGCACCAAAGCCTCCCAGACCTTGTCCGGAACCTCCCTGTGCTCTGCACCAAAGCCTCCCACAGTTTCTCGTTGAACTTGACCTGGCTCTGCACCAAAGCCTCCCCGACCTTCTCCGGAACCTTCTCCGGAACCTTCTCCGGAACCCTTTTGAACTTGACTTGGCTTTGCACCAAGGCTTCTTGGAACCTTCTCCGGAACCTTCTCCGGCGCCGGAACCATGTTGAATTTGACCTGGCTCTGCACCAAAGCCTCCCAGACCTTCAACGGAATTCTCCGGAACCTTCTCTGGAGCCTCGTTGAACCTGACCCGGCGCCTGCACCAGTGCACACCGGAGCTATTCTGGGCTGAAGACACCATTAGCTTACGCTGTTGTGGAAAAATTGTAACCATCATATATATAACCACATTTCAACCTACTGCTCCAAATACTGGCTCTAGACGAGACACTCAAACTGCCGGAACCAGTCCGCCTAATCCATGGTTTCAGGAAAGCGATTGACCTGTAAGTAGAGGGATTGCAGCCGGACATGGCCATACTTGAAAAAACAAGTAACGGACAAAAAGAAACGGCCAAACCCGTACGGACAGACAATTTTGTCTTTATGCCCATATCATAAATATATCAATGATTGTCAATGTATATTATTTATTATTATTATTATTTCAATAATATTTATATTGATAAACATTAATTTTCATTATGGTTCATTGTTGTTTTCATGTCCTGTGATTTCATGTTTGTTCGGAGCTGTTTCTTGCTCGAAACTCCTGCCATCCTTTGCCGAAGGTGCTTGATGAACTGGCACACATTGAGGGCCAAAAGTTGCGCGAGAGCAGACCCTCCACAGAAACGTGTGGGGACATGATGATAGTACAGGGATCATAATATTAATAGACCCTCCACTATGATTAATATCCCTTCACCATTGTATCATTAATGTGGAGATACCACCGTTAATAATGATCGTACTGTGCACTATTAATGTATCATCATTATCATAATGTCATAATGTCACATAATGGGACATACCCAAGAGGTCAACATTGTCCAGTGGTGCGGACGCGATTCTGGGCTCCAAAAGCAAAACATCTCAGCATCTCAAACAACTGCACATTCGGATTGTATTTTGAGAAACTTCCACAGGTTTCATAAGACCAAAAAAACTATTGCACTTCTTTTGTGGATGAATTCATTTATCTCGCATGTTTTTTAATTAGAGGGCATCAGATACCCGATTTTGCTTGACATTTGTTTTCAGGTTTCGTCTGTATGACACTATGACAGTTCAAACAGGCGACTGGTCTTTCACAATAGGAATACTGAACTACTTTGGTGCAAGCTGACCACTGGTCAAAATGGTCAATAGACAGACTCACAAGTCATGAATGATGCTGCAAATCGCGGAAAACGGTTGATGATGGCATCACCTCCTTACCATGGCGTCAGGCAAAATTTGGACATGTTGGGACATTGTGTGTGTGTGTGTTTGTGTGGTTGGTATCGCCTAATTACGCCTTAGATACCTGTTTTGATGGCCAAACTGAGCAGCTTTATTACATCAGGCACCATATTTTTTGTTGCAGTTCAGACTCGAATGACTTGAATCCGTTGGGCAACTAGAAACTCTGCCTGAGGCCTGCCAAAGTACGCAGAACAAGACTATTGGGAAAGGAACAGTCCTCAATTTGCAACTCTTTTGCCGATTTTGGACTTGATGTATCTTGTACGAGATGCACACAGATGTCAACTCATCTTCCAAATCCTCACCCTGCATGTCTTGAAGATGTTGTTGCCCTGTAGGCGCTACCAAGCAGATGTGAATCGACCAGAGGCGTGGAACAAAAAATCTAGCAGGGATGTGCGAACATCGTATCAGTATCAGCCTGGTCACTCAGATCCAAGGAATCTGATCAGTGGATATCATATTGGGTAGATTTTGATGATTTTGGAATATTTTGGACAGATATTATGGAGAGATTGAAATGATTTGAAATATATGTCCGTATATCAAATTGATTTCAATAGTTCTAGATATATTTCAATATATGTCAATAGTTAGTAAAGGAACAGCAGTTCATTTCGATGTTGACATCTCCCTGAGGGCTCCACGGAGTGGTACATGAGCTGGGATGTGTTGAAGCCACACCTCTTCGATGGAGGCCCCCTGTGTGATTTCCCATGGGTTTTTCACGGTCCATGTCATGGTATATAGTTAGTATTAGTAGTATATATAGTCGTGTATAGTGCATGATTCCACCATATTCAATCATATTCGCTTAGTGGTTCCCACTGCTTCACACATATTCCATCATTTTTTCCAGATATCTTTCCATCGGATGTTCATCAGGCCTCCTCGGAGCCTTCGCTTTGCGACCGCCCGGGCAGGTCCTGGAGCTGGGCTGTCCTTGTCTCAGCACGAGAGGATCATGCAGAGAGGTAATGAATACGTCTATTCTATAATTTGATGATATGTTGTGTGATCTTCATGTTGAATGATGTTTAATGTACGTACTGATGTTTAATCTACTTTACATTACTTTACTCTTGTTCAATATGTTCAATTACATGTCATTCACAGTCTATCAGTGTTGTATCATTTACATTCACTTAGAGTGTGAATCCAAGTTCACTCAGGTGGTCACTCCTCGTTGGTGCCCGGCCTCGCTGAGGCGTGTGAAATCAAGCAGCAGCAGAAACTTATATACAGATATTGATAAGATGGACAGCTGTATATCAATGAATATCATATTTAATAGGGAAAAATCGATAGAAAGAGAAAGAGAGAGAGAGAGAGAACCAGTGGGAGGGGAGAGAGGAGAGAGAGGTAGACCTTTGCAACAGAGTACCACATGTAATGGCTTCAGGCAGGCTTTTCAGCCATTGCTGCTGATTTTTCACCGACAGCGATAAGGATGGTTGGATCCTCAATGCCGCCGGTCACATGTGATGAGTACCAACAGCACAACCACAACCAACCGAAGATTTTGCACCTTCAACCATACGTAGTACATCGTAGTACAACCAGGGAGCTGGTTGTCTGAGGCCGCAGACCCATCCTTGATTGGTCCAATGGAATTTGCGGCATTGGATGTCAGGACATTTGGACTGTAGACGTCTGTAGACCCTTCAGACAGTGTGGACATCACGCAGTTGCACCTTCAGGTTTCTTGGACTCGAATCACTGCAAGGCAGATATACACAACAATATCAACAATGCAGTTCCTGCGATCTCCAATCATTAAAGCCACCAGAAGGGAGAAGAATGGAGCAATCCACTGTTTCCATCCGTTTCCCCTTTTGCACTGAGTCCTTTTTGGCTTGAAGGACTATTCCCTTCCGAAGCGGGATTTTCGACGCAGCCCGACGCTTGGCATGCAACGAATAGCATGAATAGCCAACCAGAGCAGACGGGCATCATCTGAGTATATCTGAGTCATGCTTAGCACGAGTAGGCAAACTAATGACCTGGTCGATTTCTGCCTAGGTCATCGATAAAGGTTGCTTTGATGCACTCAAACCGGAGGACTCGAGCAAGATGCTTCTGGAGGCATCAAGGGTTCCCCAAGCTGGGGTGCATCCCTTTGGCTGTTGGCCTCAAGAATCTGGACACACTGTGTGGTACCCTTCCAAGACCTACCCTGCTAATCCCTTCTAGCAAACGATTGCAATCGGTTGGATTATCTTGGATTCAAGATTGGACTGGACAAAAAATCTTGAATCCGCATTAACCTTGGATCTTGAACCCAGGGGTTTGGATTCAACAAGTTATCTTTTGCAATCTTGAATCTTCAATGTTGAACCCCAATCTCTTCGTTTGGAGTGTTTGCAATCGTTTGCAACCCCTCCTTGGGAAAATCTTCCTCAAGTAGGTAGGAGTGATCTAACCCCTATGTACAGAGTCTCAACTTTTGGCCATTTCCCCAAGCCTGAAAAAGGCAGTGAAAACACTGTACATTATTATATTACAAAAGCTGATCAAACATGCATCTTTCTCGTGAAGAAGTAATTCTAATTGACAAGAACACGCTTTTCAAACAGATGAAGCTTTTCTTTAAAAGCACAGGGGCATTCCTTTTTGAATGGGTAGATTCCTTTGAAGACAATCAGTTTTCTTGACAATATCACCACTAATTTCGGTGAGGTAGTGTTTTTTTTCTTCCAACGGTAAATATGCATAAATACTCGCTGTTTGATTCAAACAATGAGCACATACCCATTTCATAAAGTATATACAGTATACAATACCTATGAAAGGAAGCAACATGTTGTGAAAAGTCCCTGCGAGATTATATATAATATTATAATCATTTATACACAATGTACGTATACACGTTATCCAAAAGTGAAGATAGCAGTCATGTCACTGTGCATTTCAAGTGATCTAGGTCCTATAGGTGTTGTATTGAAGCCATTTGTTGATTTGCTGCAGGCATGTCGACTGCTCGCTCCAGGCGGCCTTTTCCTGTGTGCTTCATCCTCAGGGCTTAATCTAGAAGGGAAATCAGGCCAGCCAAGTGGTGAGCGCAACTTGTTTGAAGCAATTCCTGTAGTAATTAAGGATTAGTAAGAAGTCCACATAAGTCCACATAAGTCCACTCAAACTTAGGTATCCAACAACGAAGCGCTAGTCAGAAGCCGAGCACGCAAACTTCCAGGCTACTCACGCGGGCATATAAGACATGAAGAGTCCTTAATTGACCAAAAAGTGTTCCTTTCTCTTGAGGGCGACATAATGAGAATGCAACAGGCACCAGTACTGATAACACATTAATTAGTTCACACACATACACAGAGTCACACATGTTGGGAACGCAAACTCTTATCTAGTGCTTCCATGTGCGTATTCTACCTTGTTCTTGATTTTGACTCAGAGCTGCACATGCAACAGGCTGGCGTCAGGCTGCAGGGACGCCTGTGCCCATTCCAGACCTTGACGACGAGGCGAGATTGAATCATCCGAAACCTGAGCAGTGAGATAATATATTTGGCTTCAAAGCCTTAGACTCTGTGAAGCAGAAAAGTGGTGAACAGAAATGCAATGTGTGATTTGCACAACAACAAGCTTCCCAAAAGTTTCTGGACAGATTTTTCTCCACTGCTACGTTTGCCTTGGCGAATCTGCCTCACTGGAGGCGGGTCCAATAAACTTAATTTGCACGAAAAAAACGGTATCTACTCACCTTGAAGACACCATCAGACTCAGTCGGCTGCTGTCTCGAGATGGTTGGGCCATCAGGCGGTTGGGTTTGATTTCCTGCCTGGCTTCATTTCCTTTTTGTTTGTCAAGTGGATTTGCCTCAAAATTGGAGTACCAAGATGGACCAAGTGACCCACAGTTTGGTCATTCTCGGATCGTCCTAGAGGCCTGCCAGCCATGCTGCATTGGCTCAAGCCTTTACATTTGTACGGCATTGTACGGCCAAGGTAGAAAAAGTCTGCGGATTTTAGAGTCGCAGGTTCAAGTGCCTGGATTCGAGACAAGCCGCTGCCAATGTTCTGATGCAGGTGCGACAAGCCTAGATCCAGCTGAGAAACTGAAGGCGGAGTTGATAAAGCAAGTCACAGAAGCATGATGAAGCATGCAAAGAGATGTGAATCAAAAGACCCAAGAAGCGGTAGAGATTCTCTGGAAGTGTGGGCAGACAGCAGTCCGGTCTATGCAGCAGCGCAGCAGCAGCACGCCGCAACAACTGAACAACTCCGGAGCCAGCTGGCTGCTTGCACCGAGACACACCGAAATCTTGAGCGAGAAACTGTGGTGCTCACACACTTGGAGGCAATGATGCCGCATTGCGACCCTACACTGTCAAACAGCCTGTGGAACTTTGAGAACACGGATGCAGAAACAACCTTCTGCAGTGAGGAAGAACATCATGACGTCTGTACTGTACGATTTAAGTCGACGTTACGATGTCACCCCCGAATTAACGAGGCAGAATTTCGAAATTAAGGAGATATGTACATAAAGTATCTAACCCTATCTGTACCCGATCCCGCTTGCTCGCAACGCGCATTGTTGCCAATGATCTCTTGGTTGACTCGCCACCGGGTGAGAGGGGAGAGATGAAAAGGATGTTGGAAAGAGAGTTGAAAGATGTTGAAAGTGCTTGGAGTTGCTGAAAGGGCAGTGAAGAGAAGCACATGCGCACTACATCGCACTACAATGATTTTGTCGTGTTTTGGCAAGTTGCTGGCTCTGGAGGAACTGGATCTGAAACTGAACCTTCGCCCACAGCCGAAGCAGCTGGGTCCTCCAATCCGGCAGCAACATTTTCGATGCTTCGCTTGGCCGACGCCGTTCCGGTCAGTTCACAATTTAAATATATATTTATATATATATATATTATATTTAAATGGGAAGATGGTTTGTTGAAAAGATTCTGCCTGGTGGGGCCATTGAAGCGTGGAACAAGCAGTGCCCCGGGGAAGTCAGAGAAATCCCTGGAGATAGGATCGTCATGATCAACGGGCATGAGGATTCCGAAGCTATGCGATGTGATGGCAAATTCTTTGACGCTTATCGCATCTTATCGCAGTACGTTTCACTCTGCCAGAAACACTTGGGAACTGCCGCGCATTCCAGCTACTTCGAGGCGATGTCTGCTCTGGTGCAGGAGAAGTTGCGGCAGAGATGGTAGATGTGGATGACATGATAGGTCCTTGTGAACGTGCGGTTAAAAAAACTGATAGGCGTTGAGTTCAAATGATCAACTTCAAACGTCATTTTTTCGCGGGGCCAAACGCAAATGTGGATGTGATCCTGCCAAACAGTATCAGGAATCTTGCAGACCACATCTGCCTGCTAGTGAAATTGCCCACGCCTTGGGTCGTTGGTGATGACTTGAACATACTTGAAACAACTTGAACCTTGAAAACTTTGTTCCCAGAAAGTCTTTGCTGCGTGCTGCAAATCCATCAAAACTCTTGCCAATGAACTCGTAGCATCTCGTAGCACTCCTTCGAGGAAATTTCCGTCCCGTGGGCTGAGCGCAGTTCAGACCTTGCGCTGTATCTCTCCGAAGCTGAGGACAGGGATTAGATGGACATAATCATTGATTATGTCGGTGTTGTGACATCTTGTGACTATCCTAAGCCCCACGACTCTGGAGTATAATGGGGATAAGTTGGTGTAAGTTGCAGCCATCATTTGAACCTGTTTGAAATCAGTTTGCTGTTTGCACTCAGTTTGCACTCAAGCCTTCGTTGTTTCATGTTCTTTCAGTACGTACACGACGTGGTGCAAATCGACATCCGAAGCCGAGTATCTTTCGCAGGATCGAATGATAATCAGCCCAGCCAGCTTGGAAAGCGGACCTGGCCTCATGCCTCAGCTCATCTCACACAGGTTTTGTGTGTTCGCTTGAAAAAGTGGCAGCACATCAATAAATCATCCACACCTGTGCTTAAAATCTCCAGCAAACGCATGCATGTTCTTGATGTCATCTATTTGATGCTTTCGAATGCTTCCAACCAAAGGACCACAAACTGCACATCCGTCATGGGGCAGTCGTTTGGAGGCAAGAGTCTCATGAGATGGTTTCCACTTATGAAACTGTGTTGCCCTGAATATTGAGAGTTGTTCCCGTTGTTCCCCAGCTTGAGCCTTTGCCCTGATATGTCTCCAAGCGCGTCTTCCTGCGAAACTTGTATGAAGTTTCATGCCAAGCTGCTTTCAGTTCAAGACGTTTGCATGTTGTTCAGAGCGTTTGGAACTTGACAGCTTAATGGCAAGAAAACCGCAAATTCTGCCGTATATGATTCTATAAAGATCTATGAAGTACTTATAGATAAATGCTTTGCTGCAAACATCGGTGCAATCCTCAAGCAGTACAACCTATCCAAAAATATTCATACTTGCAAGACTCAACACCTGTTTCCCTCTGTGCCATGAAAGCGACTGTGAAGAAGCCAAAACCCAAAGCCAAGAAAAGCAAGGCATCAGGAGAGCACAAGCAGATTGTGCGAGCTAAAAAGCCCGCTCCTCCGCCTCCTCCTCCAGATTTGCCTATCACAAAATTGATTGCAGATGCGGGACGGAGTGGACAACAAACCGTGCAACTTCCTCGAGGCGAACTGTCACAAAAGCAGAGGCTCGCGGTGACTTCCAGTATCCTCCTCGAAGCTTCTCCAGGTTCTCTTCTTCCTCCGGTCCTCCAACTACCAGGTATTGTTGTGATTGGAGAGAACACCACTCTGACTTTGCGGCACGTTTGCTTAAAATTCAAAGGAACATCTACAGGTGCAGAGAGCCTCGTGGAATGTCGAAACGGGGCTCGAGTAGAGCTCATCGATTGTCATTTTGAAGGAGCTGGATTGAAGCTGTGCCCCAATGCACGTGCTCAGCTGACCCGAACTCGGATACACAAATCCAGTTCGTTTGGAGTTTCTGCATGCGATTGCGAGGAACTCGTCATGCAAGAATGTGAGGTCATGGAGTGTGAGGGAGAAGGTGTCCATTCGACCTCAAGCAAGCGATTGTGTATTGCTGACAGCCGCATGGCCCAGAATACGTTGAGTGGAATTCTGGTGGATGGCAAACCTGGCGAGACCAGTATTAAAGGCCAGGGGTGAAAATGCTGGAATAGCAGAATTATATCAATCAAGTCATAGTATATAATTATATAATTATTATATATAATTAAGTATAATATGTATATACAATATATATTCAAGTACAATACATTCAATTCAAGCATAGGTTTTTGTAGAGCGCAAGTCAGCTTCGGAACTGTCTTGGTTTCAATGTCAGAACTGGCATAGGCCTGCACTGTAGATCCAAAAACAGCACTAAGTAGCTTCCTGCGACCTACTAATCAGAACCATTCTGAAAGTTGTGTCATGAGTGAACTATGACTAAAATGTCCACGACGCACGCAATGGCCCAAATATTCTCACAGGCTGCACTTTGGCTGACAATGGGCATTTTGGCATTTGGGTGGATTCGGGCAGTTCTGTCGTTTGGGAACGAAATTCAATTGCTGGCAACATGCTTGGAGATACAGGTGGCAAAGGGTCACTGGACGGAGATGAAAAAACTACCTACAGTGTCGGAGATCCATGTCAAGTTTGGTGTGAGGAGAAGCTCGTCTTCCGATATGTCCTTTTTAGACATATCTGTTTATGTCCTGTCTATGTCCTTTCTATTTCCTTTCTATGTCTTTCTATGTCTTTTCTTTGTCCTTTCTATGTCCTTCTTTGTTTCAGTTGCCGCATACCTGTAAGTCTTATTGGATGGTGTTGGTCTTTGTTGGAATGACTGTTGCAACCTATGGCAAGTACTTGTAACACACCATTGCAGGCAATGACTGCAAGCAAGGGAAGAGTGTTGTTTCATGTTGTGGTTGTCATTCCTCTTATTCTGATAGTGTCTAAGGAAAGCAGTGTGGCTGCCTGGCATAGTGTCAAAAGTCGCTGCAGACGCCTTTGTCGTCGTGGCAGAGCTCCCTACCAAGCTCGAGGTTCGGATGGAAGCGACGCAGCAACGGATCCGCAAGAATCACGTCTGATTTGTTCCATCCACTTTCATGTGCCTGCATGTTTTTGTGTTTGGACCCCAGAAAGGGTTGCCTACTGAGTGTAAATCTCGCTCGGATTGTGCTTTCCCACGAACACATTTGCATGTGCACAAGAAGGGACCGTCAAGTGAGCAACACGCGTTCAAGCTTGCTTACATAAGATTGTTTGGTACAGTTTTCCATTTTTAAGCTGCAAGTTGGACAAAGGGTTAAAGCATGTTAAAGAATGCTAAAGAGTCAAAATTGACGTTGCACTCAACACATTGAGGAAGGGCCAGGCAGTGCCCTCGGTGAAAAAGGTTGAGATCAAGGCCAAGGCAGACTCCATTCGCCTGCCCAGTGGCGGAGACGAACCACCGACTTGGTCAAAAAAGTTGAAGACCTACAAAAGAAACTCAGAGCAGTTTTACTCTTCATACATGTTCATACATTTTCCAGGTCTTTTTAAGGCCTTTTAAAGGTCTTTGCTCACCTGAAGCATCCTCAACATGCTCAAACTATATACACCATTATATGTCCCATTATAGCCGACTAAGTATCCAATGGTCTCGAGGAAGACAAAATGCCTTCAACTTGTTCCTGCGGGAGGGTGGCCGAAGCACTGCAGCCTGGAAGGCATTGGATGCCAAGGAAAAGGCACGATACCAAGTGCGCGCCAGGAAGTTGGACAAGGAACAGGAGACACTTGGCTAATCTTGGCTAATCTTGGCTAATCTTGGCTAATCTTGGCTTAAAGATTTCATCATATTTCAAATAATTATGTATATATATATATTATATTTGACAACTTTCATAGATTTCATAGTTTGGCATAGTTTGGCAATGTTTAGCTTATTTTGACCGACACTTCATGAGATTCTTCATGATTCGAAGCAGGTCCTCGCAAATTCAACTTTTATTCTGTGACACGGTCTCAAATGGTTTGTTAGTCGAGCCTGCTCTGGATGCCCCTTTTTTAATCTCTGTTTTTTTGTTATTTTTTGTTTGCTTTGAGACATTTTGAGAAGTTTGAGACCGTAGCCGTGGCAGATCATGGGCTTGCCAAGAGCTCACAGCACAGGAAACTTGCTGGCGAAAAGCCTGAAAAGCCAATCATCCAAAGCAATCAGTTGGTCAAGTCCATAGCAAAGCACAAGAAAGGAGTCAGCCAGGCCACGCACAATGCTTAATTCTCTCCAGTTGCACAAGGCAATGAACTAGACCGCGGCCAGAGGCAGTCTTTAGTAATTCGGTCGGTGCCATTGCTGGCACCTGGTGCTTTCCAATTTAAATGCAGAATTGGCAGAATGATGATGAATGACCAAAGATGCCAACTGGGACAAAATCAGATCTGATCATGGCAGATCTCAAAGAATTCCCCACGCACATGGGAAAAGGTTGCTCGCTGCGGTCATCGTGGGCCCATCTGAAGATGACAATTTCATTTCGAGAGAACAATTTCTTTGAAAAGAACACGGAGAATCACTGCATGCCTTGAGGTACAAAAACATGGCCAGGTGCACAGTCTTGGCTGCCTCACAGTGCAACAGCGCTAGTCTATGCTAAGACAAATTTACTCAATTCTTCTCAATGCTCTGCAGATCTCAGCAGAATACTCTAGACATCTCTAGACAAATCATCCAAACATTTGGAGATTTTGGAGGGTGTAGGCCAGTGGTAGGGGTAGCTCGATCTGCTCAGAATCTTGACACCGAGGTTTGGAGGCTGGCATTTTTTTTGTTGCAGACATGACAAAATGTTGCTGGCGATCCACAAATGGAATTCATAAAACTAGAAATAAGATGACAATAACAGGACATAACATGATTTAAGTATATTTATAACTTAAGTATGGATGTAAAATGATGAAGATAGATGTAATAGCCTGTTGTGTGACAGTTCCAGTCTCTGCAGTGTTTCCTTGCACCACGGCAGGTGGTGCTACCTCCTGGATTTGAAATGATGCGCCCGGTGGCACGATCAGGCAAACTGATGAGACTGGGGGGCGCATGGCATGGATTCTGGATGAAGGGTTTTGGGGCATTGACTAGATTTGACTAGGCATAGTTTGGAAGCAAACCTTTCTTTTTAATGTACCCCGCACAAGTTATGAGAATCAAAGTCAGGTAACGAATTGCCGAGCTGGCCGAGATCTTGGCTTTTTTTTGCAGCATCAAGATATATCAAGACATAAAGAGATGCAGGCTTGAGATGATTTAAGACACAAAGCTCCTGTGCCGTTTTCATCAAATGCTATGCCACCAAGTGCCACCAAGGTCTTTTGCCGCCACTTTCTCTTCTAGACGTCGCGTTCTGACATTAAGTCTGAGAGAAAAAAAACGTTGAGGTGCAAGACCGCATGTAAGCTTCACAGAAGTTCAGGAAGTTTCACAGTCAGCTTGGGTGAACTATCTGAGCTCATATTTATCCTCGCCTCCGCCGTATAGGGAGCCAAAGGCAGTCGTAGAATTGCATTGACATCTCAGGCAAGTCAGATCAGTTTAGGTCCCGAAAACCTAGACAGCCCGACAGCTTTTGACATCCACCTTGCAAGACAAAATTGCCAAGCACGGCACGGGATTACGCAGCAAAATATGTTGTTAATTTGAGCGCATATCCAGCGGCGATGGAATCAGAGGCTCGGTCGTTCTTTCAAACTCTTTGAGTTTTGAGTTTTGAAGCATGGAATCGTCAACGAGTACTTATTGGTGTTGGCCCATGTTGGCCCATGTTGGCCCTCGTGTTTCTGTGTCCTGACTTTGGGATACCAAGGAGAGAGAACTGGGTTCACTCGACATGGCAGAGCTGATCATTGATCCAGCTGAGGCAGATCTATCGATAGCTCTTGTGTGTATTGCTGGGTGTGACTTCATGTCGATGTTGCTTGCTATGAAGTCAACAAGCAGGCGAATATATTTGTCACACTAATTACATGTCACTTATATCACTTATGTCCCTCAAATTCAACGCTTGCAGAAATGTCCAGTGAGTAAGAATGAGCAGTTTCAAGCAATCATCAAGAAGCTGATTATCCCCATCATAGGCACAAGAGACATTGCAGTACATGCAAAGGTTGGCAAGGGCGAGGTTCGACAGGTTCAAGAAGATTCTGTGGGAGACTCAAGGTTGTGACATTTGTGACCATATGCACTTGGAGCATCTTCAAGCTGAGTAAGATCTGATGATATGCTGGTTTGACTGAGGGGAAGGGGCCTGTCCTGACTGCGTACAATGTTCTTGGTGACCCAGAGGCCAGGACAGTTTCATTGCCGTCTGCTGCTACAAGGTTTTGAGCATTTGCAAAACCACGACATGGAAAGCGGCAATGCATTGAGGTCATTGTGATTCCAGGCTTTGTCAACGAAGTCACTTTCCAAGAACCGAAGCTTTTTTGCCCGCTCAGATGTTTCTAAAAAAAAATCTAAACATAACTTCAGTCTCTGACTTAGGCAGAGATTGAGCATTTACTTGGACTTGCGGAAGAAGGTTGGTTCCCAAGATCTCAACTCTCAACTCCTCACTCCTGCGCAATGCATGAAGGCTGCAATTTTGCTTGGGAGGGTTTAACCATGATCAACCGATATCAAACGCATGAATTTGCGGGTCATCGTATTTTTCTCGGTTCAAAGATCCTTGGTTGTTCAAATATGTTCAAATACTTTTCCGCCAACGTGTTTGTGCGAACTGTCAAACTGTCTGTGACGAGGCTGGGAGCCATCTGAGGCGCTCTGAAACTTCAATCTGTGGAATCTGTGCTGTCTGATGTTGTAATATGTTGTAATCATATGTAATCATGCTGTATCACGTTGTATTCGACAAATTTCGACAACCGCTTCCGACCATGGTGATCATCGTGCTTGTTGACCATGCTCAGATGATCTCGGCCATCCTTTGCCAGGTGGGTTCAGGAGTTTACCGCACAAAAAATGAAGGCAAAGACTTGGCCGCAACCTGAGATGGAGTTCAAACATGTTCATGTTCAAGCACGGCTGGAGCCTTCCACCAGAACCTACTCACAGCGATGGCATTTGGTCCATTTTGCCCCCCAGCATGAACTGAGGAAAATCAGGTCTCGGATATTCGAACCTCATACTCTTGCCTCATCGAGCCGAGTCACACGCCGACCGTGACGGCAGCCATGATCACAGATGATTCAGATGATACAAATAAGCCAAGCAAGCCATCACACGACAACTTACTGGAACATTGAAAAATATTTCTACATGTTTCTACCATGGCACCTTTGGCAGAGACAGGCTTCATGATACTAATGTCCAAAAACCAATGGGAATCGGAAATCGATCTGTTCAAGCGGCTAAGATCGAGCATCGTTTGGCCGCGCTGGCTGACTCTCAGCTCAACAGAATTGGAAGCGACAGACATGGCCACGGCTAACCTCGGGGAACATCTGGGAACATCTGGGAACCTCTGTGATCCTTTGTACCCTCTGGTAATTTAACATAGCTATTGAAAATGGCAATTTCTAGTGAGTTTTCCCATTAAAAATGGTGATTTTCCATAGTTATGTTAGTTTACCAGAGGGTATATCTTTGTATGCTCAAAAGCAAATGGACTTAGGAAATGGATGTGAAATACTTGGAACCGTTGAACATGGTCAGGCGCGCACACATGCTTCCACAAAGCTGCCCAGACAATCTCACTTTTTGTTTGACTGTGGTGTGCTTGAAACACCCCAAATTTTAGGCCTGGAACACAAATCAAAGGACAAACTCCAGAGAGTTTGAGGGAAATATAGGGAAATCGTGGAAACTCAGCACCTATCAGGGTTGGATGCTGTGCCAGGTATGCACCAGGCCAGTTCTTTAAAGAACACCATGATGGACGTTTCCGTTGGGAGCAGAGTATTTGCAGCCAATGAAAATTGCCGAGGGAGTTGAGTGATGTTGAGCGCACCGTCGAATGCCGAGGCCCGATCACTGTGTTCATCTACTTGAATGACATTCCGCCCGGTTCTCGATGGTTCTCGCGCACCTGGGATTGCTGCCAAGTCAAGTGCACGGTGAATCCCCATGTTTTCCCCGCATCATCGAAGTTGTTTTGGCCGTCCCCACGGATTCTTGATCAATGATTCAATGATGATGACATATGATGACTGTGTGTAGATGTTTTGTTTTTTTTATTTTTAAGATTGATATATTTCTATACTGCAATTGAGCGAAGTTTGTGTCCATGACTCAGGCCTGGAGAAGGTGGTGAGACATATTTCAGGGAGCTCAACATGAAGGCCACTGGCACTTGCAGCATCCATTCTCAAGAGGATTGTCGAGAGCAGTTTTCTGTGTGAGTTGAACATCTGAGCTGGACTGCCAATGTGCACGGCTTCAATTTTAAATGGGACACATGCCGTCATATTTATGTTCAGCCAGTTGTTTGATATATTCTGTACATGAATTAATTTCTTATGAGATTAAGATATAGAATGGCTCAAAATGCTACTGATGTAATCCGAAGTACAGTATATGCAGAAGAACCGGATCACACTGTGTGACTGGTGTGGCTGAATTCAATGCAAAACTGCAAGATCAGTGTCATTATTTCATATTATTTCTTGATCTCATGGCAAGTACTTCCACTGCAGCTACTGCCAGCTACCTTGGGCAGGTTGTGCCTCGACGAGGTTGCGCAGCACTGCCCTCAGCGATTCTCAGCGGATCTAGCGACGACTCGTGAGCCGTGGCCACGTGGCTGTCAGCACGTCCCCGTCCAGGTGATGTGGAGCAATATTCTTGGACCTCAACAAGAGGATCACAGAATGGTACCCTCTGCCTGAGTTCACGTATGTTCACGTCAGCTGTCGTCAGCTGTCATGAACTGAGACATACTGAGACCAGTTTCTAGCATTGAATATCATTGAATCTATTCAGAGAAGTTGAGCCGAAGATAGTAACGCTCTTCTTGGGGCACTTGTCCCTCAACACATCACAACAAATCAGAATGTGCGAAGCTCTCATGATCCTCATCATAGATCATGAATATTCATGAATTACACTTAGATTCTACATGACTGTTGCTCACATACATCACGAGAAAGAGACGCTGAGAGATCACGATGCACAACCTGCAGCATTTTTTTGGGCTTGACAGCACAACTAGTACAGTGAGGATTTGTCAACTGGCTTGGCAACAATGGTGGCTTTGCTGAGGAATCGGTTGTGTTGCTGTCACACAGAGAGTAAGAGTGCTAATGCCCTGTGGACCCCTGTAGCATGCGGTTTAGCGTGCGTTGTATACAGTGGTTCTCCATTTTATTGGTTTATAGGGTTCTGGTTTGTGAATCAATTGCTGATTCAACAATCCTTTGAAAACCATGAGATAGATTGGTGCAAAATCGATCAACATACTGCAAAGTCAATTGCGCAATCCCAGAAGCAGAGGTGCATCCAAACAGAAATTGTTGCCTGCCGACAATTGGTGAGAACGCCGAGGTCTTCAAGGTTGTGCTTTTGATTTTGTCCGTGGCTGCAGCGACACCGTCACCAGTGCATGAGCTCAGTGAGAAGATGTGAGAAGTAAGAACCCTGAAAACAAAGCCAAGCACTGCCAAATGAGCTTTGCAGCCTACGCTGAGAGATGTTGAAAGTCTCGGTTTCACTGACACAAATTCGAAATTGTACTGAGGACGTACGCAATCTTCGGGGTGACAAGCAGGCTGGATACCAACAATGGCTCTTCAAGATTCTTTGAGGGGTTTTCCATGCATATCCATGGTTTACCATGGTTTACCTAGTTCACGAAATCCGATGCTCTCGTCCAACAGCACAAGCACCGTGTTGCGGAATGTTGCGGACAGGTCAGCGGATCCAACTCCACACACCTGAATGCGAGCTTGGCTCGAGACTTGCATACGAAGTGGATCGAAGTGGAATCAGGTTCCAAAATAGCCAAAATAGCCATTGACTCTATGCATTGGAGATATTGATGTTAATGCATGTCATCCATTCTGCTGTTTGAATCAGATACAACAAGTACTAAAGATATCTAATTAAAGATCTAAATGAACACTATAGATCACTATAGGCTATAGGCTTTGGACTATAATGTACTACAGGCTTATTAGGCTTGTTGAAATGATTTGCAATGCGGACAATCTGAGAAGTGAATGAGAAACATCTTGAGATTTGCTCAAAGCCTCACGGGGCTCACGGACCAGAATGTGTAACATACTGTACCCAGCGCTTAAAAGCGCTTAATTATATAATTAATCGATTTAAGCCGTGCAGAATTGCAGAGCTGAGGAATTCCTTCTGAATCTTCAAGTCCGGCAGACCACTCCCTGAGCCCAGAGAACCTCACTGCCTATTTGCTGGGTGGCTGGCGGTTTGTGGCCCAAGCTTTGGGCGTGGAGGCTGCTTTCAACCAGACCACAAAGTCGTCACAGCATGGTCAGACCGGCACTCGGTCCAGATATTGCCTGTGCATCTTTGACATTGATCGGACAATCACAGGCCGTCAAGAGGACACGGGGACATGCCCAGGGAACAAAGTCGTTGGTGGCCATGACGATGCCTACGGAGGGGGTAAGGTCACTTTGTCTCACCTCGGGCAAAATGTATGGAACACCTGGTGCAGCGCAGATTGTCATGTCAGAGGGATCAGTGCGCATCATCGTGCGCGACCAAACATTCCAGTGCCTCAGAACATCCTCAGTTGCAACAGAGGCTGCAAGGCCAGGAAAGCTCGAAGGATGGCACAAGAACTTGGCGTCCGAAGATCGCAGGTCTACATGTTCGATGACAAGGCCGATGGCAAGCCTTAAGCAGATTTAAGCAGATTGTTTGGCTTTGTGTTGTTATGTTTTGTTACTCACAGATGTTCACAGCAGCTCATTTGGGACCAACATGACTTTAACATGTCCAAATGTTTTCAGGACGTTTGAGAATTGCTTTCTCAGCCGTCCTTTAACATCAACTGCATGCATAACTAATTGCATGCACCGCAGTGTTCAGAATCTCCTTGCCATGTCGAGGCGAGCAACATTCGGCCTTTCCAGGGAACTGGTATGAACGCACATCAGATTTCTTGTCATTCTCGAGAAGGTAATATTGGCTTGTGTGGAGCGACCACCAGTGAATTGAAACGACAGAAAGGAGTGACGACGTGTCGTTGAGTAAAGCGATGCAAGAGGACATGATCAAGATGATGAACACGTGAGCTATCGTACACGCAAATGTACTTTTAGTCTAAGTACGTAGTACAGACCTTTGAATTTCAGGGAGGTCTCCGTTCATTCTGGTTTTGAGAATGAGACGAAAGACCTTGCATGGTTCCTTTGCCCTGGCAGATCCCGCATCCACCGGGCAACTAATTTGACACTAGTTTCACGTGCCTCTCGGAACACAAAGTGTGAGCATGGCATGAAAGTGTCAAGTGCATGTTCTAGCTAAGTGCCATGAAGTGAACGGTGAACGACTTCTAGTGCACCCTTGGTCTGTAGCAAGTTTTGGCTGTTTGAAATGCGTCAAGGCAAAGTATTTGAACGCAAAACATCCTCTTCAGCCAGACTTTGCTGCAACAAGAAAGTAAAAGGATGTAAAAGGTTGATGTATGACTTTTCGAAAACTGTCATTCGTATCCAAATCTAGACGTGAAACTCACATCGTACTTGCAGGACTGCGTATGTCAATGTACCATGTGCAATGCATTCGCATGAGCTTGCCATATTTTGTGCCACCATGAACCATGAACCAGTATGAACCAGTGAATATTGAAATCAGAGGATTGTGGGCGGAAAGGAGTTGTTCGATGTTGTTCGATGGTGTTCGATCGTTTTGTGGTTCCAGATGTTCCAGGTTCATCAAGGTTTGCCACCTACGATCTCCACAAAGTACGGCCACGACCTCAGAGCTTCGCCATGGACAACAAAAAGATACAAACAGCTTCCCGCTGGCCTATGCTGGCCTAGATTCCCGTTGGTTACCAATGGTTAGTGTATGAACATCGGTGCATCATGTTGGGATCATGTTGCATCATTGATCAACACTTGTTGGAAAGAAGCTTCGATGCCAGTTGGTGACTGTTGCTGTATGTTGTCCTCGTTGTGAGGTGTAAATTGCTTCTTCAATGACAAGCCGATGCGGCGTTTTGTTTTTCAAGGCTCTGGGTTGAACATCAAAGCTGTTCAACTGTGCAAACTTTGGTGAAGAGTATGAAGAGTGGGTGACAGATTCCGAGACATCGGCTCCAGCGATATGTGCGCAACTGAGATCTCGGTGAGATGTCAATGTGACAATAATTTGTCAGTTTGGTGAGTAGAAGATAGTAGAAGCGGACACAACAACTGGGATGGAGAGGGTAGAAGGGTAGAAATGGGTAGAACATGGATGAACATGGTAGAACCATGTGAATCGGATTCAGAACCAATCGAGGGATGAAGAGAATGAGTCCAGGTGTCCAGGTGATTTGATGAATCATCTCTAATCTGCCATGCTTGGATGTCATAATTTTGCGGGTCGCGGGTGTGCCAAGAATATTCAGGTCCCAACAAACCCGCGACTCTGGACCCAATGGAAATTGCTTTGCGATATCCTGTATGAATCTGAGATTGGGACGTTCCAACACGTTCAAATAATGGTTGTCGAGTATCGGTGCTTTGATGGCTTTTACACAAGCTCGGCATGGCATAGCTCGCCTAGAGTTCAATTTTGCTTGACCTCAAAAATCTTGGTAAGTGGCAACAGAGCAGACTTGCAGCATCTTGCAGCATATTGTAGCGCTTTGTACTGTGAGCAAGGCCAAAGCCAAGCATACAGGTCCAGGCGCGGTTATCTTCTTGTCTCAATACTGTGACACGATGTGACACGGTGATCCGACTTGGAACAAGACAGGTCTTTGTTTGCAGAGACTTCGCATATCACAAGAACCAGCAATGCTCCAACCTCAGTGCAAAACGATGTGAAATGTAGTTTTACCCGCCTTAAAGTCGTTCAATCCACTCGGGGGGAGAGAATGTTGGAGACCCTGTTTGTGAGATTTTGCAAAAGGGCTAGCCAACGAGCTTTCTGGCTGCAGTAGCCATCCATCTAATAGTGATGGAATACATGAACTAACATGTCTTCGCTGTCTTCGCCGTTCGTTGCGGCCGCTTCGGCATGATGTTTATGTGGTCCATATTCTCCCGTGCAAAGTCAGCCAGGGGGCAGCTGATGTCAGAGACCAGATGGTCAGCACGTGGGACGCAACGACAAAAGAGTCGTCAGCTGGTGGCGTGAGCAGTCACCAAGTGCCAAATTCAGGTGGGCCCACCCAACCTGACATGCCCTTTGGCACCGGTTGGGCTTCATGTCCATCATGTCGCTATGACATTGGAATTTCAAACACCCCTACACTGACCTTTGAATGGTTGGTTTTTGATATCCCCAGTGATGTTTCTGGAACCGATAGCTACGGGGATGCTACCGGTGGGCACGACTGTGGGTTGCAGCTACAGGAGGGATAGCTGCAGGCAGATCAAGACATTTTGTTCAAGAGGTGCAGAGATTGCAATTAAGTTGCTGCACCTTCTTGAGTGAAAGAGATGCGCAGGGAAGAGCGTGAACTTTGCATTCTGAAGTCTGAAGCATCCTTTTTCAGTTTCACGACTTCATTGAGCAAGGTGCATCTCCTTTTCATGGTGTTCACACTCTTCCCGGCTGATGAAGACAAGAAAAAGCAGGAGCAGCTCCTGATGGCGGTAAAGGGCGAGATGCAGGATGAAACCCAGAGACAACTTACTAAAATTTGTTTAGAAAGTTGAAGAGAAGTGAAGTTCAAGGAAAATCAAGACTAGTTTCAGGAAGTCTCCACGGCTACAACGCTCAAAGGCAAGAGTCCAACGATGTCCAACGACTTGCAGGATGCAATTGCCAATTTCTTCTGCAACTCTTTGGACTCGTGAACAAGTCTGCAACCGACACGCTGGTGGATGAGATCCCATAAGAGCTTGATTCCAACACAGGAGACAAACAATTGTTTCAAAGCAAACGGCATGGGAGCTGGAAGACTTGTCCAGAGCGGCAGCGGACCTATGCGCAGCAGCGAACGTGCTGCTGGGTGGCTAGTCTCATTCCAAACCCAGGAACAGACAGAGTCCTTCCTTATGACTCCTTAGATCTCCTTAGTCTTTTTTGAATAAGTCTTTGAAGCTTGAGATGCTTGAGGAAGTCATTACATGGCCCTCACGGTGGCAGTGCTGGGCACAGAACGACGCGCAGCGCAAACTAGTTGCGAAGCTCACGCGAATGAAGGAACAGAGGCAAGAAAATTGTCTACATCTACAGTTCCGACTTGGCGCTGACACTTAAAAAAAAGATGGTCCGCTGTTTAGTGCTGTCCGTGCTGTTCACACTTTCCCTTTCAGATATTTTCAGATGGGTTTTCCCTTTCAGAGCACACGTGTCCATTGGAGTCTGTTGCAGATGTGATGAAAGCATGCAGCTGACGCACGCAGATCGTTTGTAGCCACATGTATGCTACGTTGTCAGATGGATGGTGCCCAATGTGGTGACCTCGAAGGAAGCAGGCGCCAACAGTTTTGCAGTCTTCCAGAACCATGCAGAAGCTTCAACAAAGTTTTGCCAAAGTCTTCACAAGTTGTTCTTGTGAAGAAGCTGCAGCAGATAGAGAACAGACAGCTTTTTCACTTACACTTGGCCAGACAATTTTTGAATAGTTCTGATTCTGATTTGCCTCTGCAAGAGACTAAGAAGGACTTGGTGTTTGATGTGCTTGCTTGAAGGGGTATGACGGGTATGATTTCTGAAGGTCAATTGATGGATTTGATGGACAAACAGCAGGGCCGTGTGCCCCCCAATGGTTGGCGAGATCCAGCCCAAGCGCTTGAGACTCAGCAAATTCCAGGGCTGAATCTTTGCTCCCTCACAGCCTTTGGACAACTGATGCAGTGGTCCAGCTTCTAGTGATGCAAATGTGGATTTATTGGATTTGAATTATGTTTCGAAATTCACCAATGTATTACAATGTTTGTGATTATTGTGATTGTTGTTCCAAAAACTGTTTCTCGGCGCACCTTCGCCAGGGACGTGCAGGAACTCTTGGCAGACCTTGAAGCAAGACTAGCAGCTGCTGCAGGCCCTGTGGCTATGGATGTTATTTAATGGTACTGTAATGGTTTTCAATGGTATTGAATGGTATTGAGCGGTATTGTTTGATATGGATGAACATTTCATGAAATTCATAAATTCGATGAATGTTGATGAATGCATTTTGGTCTTTTATACTTTCAATTTCGGAGAATTTCTGAATATGTCTGAATGTATCTGTATCGATGAATTTCCTTGAACGACCTGTTCCGGAGAGAGATGTCGATTATGTCGATGTAAATTTAATGTAAATGTGTGAAAGCTGTGAAAGTGATATGTTGCCGCTGCGAGGTTGTGAAGGCCAAAGCCCACTCGGGGACTTGGAGCTGAGACGCTTGCCAGCTGAGGTGTTTTCTGTGTGAAGATGTGTGAAGATGTGTGAAGTGTTAGCAGACCAAATGGGCAACATTTTAACATCATGTTTTAACATGTTTAAACATGTTCAAGCGAGATGTTTGCCATGTTTGCTGTATGTGAATTTACCATAATTACCAATATTTACCAGCTAGCTGGCTAAAGAAATCCCAGACTCAGCCCACTATCCCAAGACTGATGGTCATTTTCCTGGTGAACCCCTTCTGTGTGTCCAATGAGTCAACCGACCTCCAATGAGGGCAGACAAGAGGGGTCCACAAGTTTCCAACTTGAAAAAGAGAATTACTCTACTTCGTGTGATCCCCACCATGACATGTCAGGACGTATATTTGGACATATATTTAGTATATTCTGACATCCTATCTGACATATATTCTGGCATTCTATCTGGCATTATATCTGGCATATATCCTGACATTCCACCTGGCATTCTATCTGGCAGTCTATCTGGCATTCTATCTGACATATTTTCTGACATTTCATCTGACATATATTCTGGCATTCTACCTGTCATTTATT
>Ga0126342_10003803_pt1 | contig 25296 bp, 22 predicted proteins | sample Cyp1metagenome_FD_92528 | JGI IMG/M metagenome (GOLD analysis project Ga0126342, IMG submission 92528) | Coral microbial communities from Lord Howe Island, Old Settlement Bay, Australia - Cyphastrea 1 metagenome | ecosystem: Host-associated > Invertebrates > Cnidaria > Coral ... | reverse complement strand
TATATGTATATGTATATGTATATGTATATGTATATGTATATGTATATGTATATGTGTATGTGTATGTATGTATGTATGTATGTATGTATGTATGTATGTATGTATGTATGTATGTATGTATGTATGTCTGTGTGTGTGTATGTATGTATGTATGTATGTATGTATGTATGTGTGTGTATATCTGTGTGTGCGTGTGCGTATGTATGTATATGTATGTATATATGTAGATATAGGCTTTGATTCATCCACATTTCTATGTTGGACTCTTGAAGGATCAATCTTCCACCGAAGTCTCCCATTCCAAATAGCGCCATGTCAAGCTCAATCCATCCCCCAGAACCTTCCACCAAAAGGTCGTCGGGGTCTTGCCACGCGTCAGGTAACCAGGCTTCAAGGCTTTGCGGAGAGTCCGGACCAAAGCCGAACAGCCTTGGGCATCCACAGGGTCGCCAAGGTGACCACGCTGTCGTTGGATCTCCTTCGTTTGACTTTGAACGGAGAGAAAAATTGAAGACCCAAAAGGTGGCAGCGCCCTCGCATAGCATCCTTTAGTAACTTTAGTATAGTATATATATCGGTATATGTAAAAATGTTGCGCTTTCCTATGTTGGTGACCTGCATCAAGACTTGGGACAGCCCGGTCTCCAGCCATCCCTTGCGTGGACTTGCGCAAGGCGTGGATGGAACGTCATTCACCGGCAACCAGCGCTGCCGCACCAGCGCTGAGCTGCTACGACACCAGCGGTTAGCAGAGCGCGGAGGAAAGCCCCGGAGCATCGAGCCATGGGGCCATGGGGGCCGCGTGACGCCGCGTGGCCAGTGGAAGTTGAAAATCGCAAGGCACCCACAAAAAGGAAGCCCCGTAGATAGGTAAGTTATGGTAAGTTGTAACTAGGCTAACTGATGTATCTATGGTGAGATGGGGGTCTTATTCGCCAATTTATAACGAGGGGGCTCCTTGCTGCATTCTTGCGGGGTTGAAAGGGGCTAGAATATGAGATTTGTCAATCCGTTGGGCTGGACTGGAAAGACTATGAGCTCTATAGAGTCCCTCACGCTTGCCGCGCATTCAGCTATTAGCACTCACAGCTTGTGCAATGTCAAACAGTGCTGGTCTTGTGGCTAAGAGTAACTCAAGCGATTTGATAACAGTTTCAGTTGCGGCAAAAACCTTGGCACAATTTTTCCTGACCCCATGCCCCCAGAATCCCCCAGGCATCCGCAACATGAAACCACAGCACTGGTGGTCTCGTGCAACCACTTTTTTAAATGCCCGCTGCCAGGCAGTTTCTAGGAGCAATGCGTTGTGCTCCGCGGCCTGCGAACAAACAGCACGCAACAGTAATTGCTCGTTTTCTGAGTGCCTGCACAAAAGTTGGCCTTGCACCATCCCCCAAGGCCTGAGTACGGCCCCTGGACGGGGTCAAAGCCTGAGCGAAACTGGACCCTCCCCCGATATCCACTGCTGAATATAGCTTGCCCTCCCAAACATGCAACCACAAACACACCATGCAAGTGCTGCCAAACAAAAAATATCAAGGATGATTACCCTCAAACCATCCATAACTCATCCGTTTTTTTTTAAAGAACATATCATAATTCCTCACGATCCTTCGGCATTTTCTTCCACAAGGTGTTGGAAAAACAGCCTCAGGCAAGCAGCCCAGATGTTCCGTCGCTGCCGATCACGGGTCATCACCTTCGTGTGAGTCTGTGTCCACTTCTTCATCATCCTGCGGCTGATCCCAGAAAAGGGGACCCACCAATTCACCAATTTGCCAAGTACTATCCCAAATCCCAAAGAGGCTGGCTGCAAAGACAGAATTCGACATCAAGGCAAGGAAGAAGCGAGACAAGAATAAAAAGCAGAAGGGACGCATCCAACACTGAGGCTGTTGGAGTTGGATTGTTTTCCTTGTGCCCAGCTAAAACGCTTGCACCCTGCACGCGCCCACCCAAACTACTATATAACTCAACTCACGTTTTTTTTGCCAAAAGAACTCTTTTCTGGTTTTAACCGTTCTCATCCGAACCAAATATAGTATCAACCAAAAAAAATACCTTTTTTCCACCAACAACCGGTATGAAGAGCCAACTTAATGGCACCATCATTGCAGTCAAACAATTCCCTCCAAGAAATCATCAAAATGATCCCACCCCAAATCAGACAAAAAATCAAGAGATCTGGAGAAGTATCCAAATCATAAATTACCCTCCGGTAAACTAACATAGCTGTTGAAAATGACCCATTTATAGTTGATTTACCTATTAAAAATGGTGATTTACCATAGTTATGTTAGTTTACCGGAGGCTATCATTTGTAATTAATCCTGAATGATCCCAAAACATTCCCCCAAAATTAAAAAATCCTTCACTGCAAAACACAATATCACACATATTCTCAATTACAATATATTGGCAAGTTATCAATGGAAAAAATTACCCACCTGAATTTGCCAAGATAACTATCCAAAGCGATTATTCCCAATATTCATCCATATTCCATAATTGATGATGGTTGGAAAATGAGATCCCCAATATCTGAAAATTGGGTACGGTATATCCATAATCATTGCAGTCAAAGCAAAGGAAAGATGATCATAAACCATCAAATTTAGGTGCCTTCCCCTAAATTGTCAGGCAAATCCAACTATTCTTCAGCTTGGTTGGTTATATCCAGATTGATATCCCCATGCATTCCTAATAATCCCAGATTGTTGATGGTGGATCATGGTGGATCCCCACAAAAAAAAATGATATCTCATTAAATCTCCCTGTTAAAAATTCCGTTAAAATCCTATTGAATCCCATGAAATCGCCATTGAAATTCCTATTAAATCCCATGGAAGTCCCATTATATGAGATCCTGTCTGTTACTGTAATTCCCATGAAAATCCAATTGAAATCCCATGAGAAACCCTATTGAAATCCCATTAAAATCCCATGAAAAAATGGGAAAAACTCCCACTTTTTCGCCTCGCCTCGAAGTCCAAATCCTCCTCGGCTTCGCTGGCGCTCTCCGTGGCCTCTGCGGCTCGCTGCGCCTCGCGCTCACGGATGCGGGCATCGCCTCAGCTTGTGGCTATGGCTATAGTTCATCATATCATCATATCCTCTGGTTATGTCAAACATAGCTATTGAAAATGGCCATTTATAGTGGATTTACCCATGAAAAATGGTGATTTTCCATAGTTATGTTAGTTTACCAGAGGGTATCTGATGTGTTCATGTGTTTGATTTTGCTGATCTATTCAGATGTTTGATTGCTTAATCATTTGTAGAGCTAGACATGTTTGACATTATGATCGATTCTACACTTATGTGTATATGTGGGTATGTGTGTGTGTGTGATTAAATGAATGATACGCGCCGAAATATGGTGACCCCAAAGATAGGCCAGATAACATCAGATAACTATGCAATAACTTGATTGCAAGAGTGGTGAACCATAGCAAAATGGTGGTTTTTGCCGCAGTTCGATCGGGACGGCTTTTTCCGCAATATCGGGCATGAAACCTTTGGATATCAACCGGTAAGTGTTTTAACCAACGAACAAATGGTGTCATCCCAAATGCAAGTGGGCCGATAATGGATAATAATAACATATAATAACTGTAAATAACTGGGAAATTTGTTCGCCGCATGGCGTAGTCCAAACCTGGAAGAGCTGAGTCGGGCACGTTCGGCGCGTTCCTTCTTCAGTTCCTCCTTTCGTTTTTCCTCCGCCTTCGTGACACCATGGCGTCGTGAAATGATGCACCTGGGTATGAAGCTCACAGATTGCCTTTTTACTTTGAGGAAGTCAAATCCCATTCCCTTAATATGACAAATCCCCTCACATCACACATGAAATCACATGAACTCCCAAAAATGAATAGATCCAACACCAAACCAGGGTTTCTCGCCACAGCAGCGCCAGGCCTCCTTCTTTCTGGCCAGTTCCTCCAATGCTTCGGGTGTGGCGGCATAGCCCACGATGATGGATTCCTTGAGCCAAGATGTAGGAAACAAGCTGGCTGGCCCACTAAGCAAAAGTGAGCTTTTCAACACTTTGGCCTGGTTTAAATTCAGAAAACCTTTTTCTACTCCCAACTGGTGGAGGTCCCACACCAGTTTCGCTCTTTAACACGGAGTCTCAGCACCAGCATCGGATCCCAAGACCATCTGTCATCGTCCAAACTATGACAAATCCCAAATGTAGTTGACTAGTGGCCACATTTCGCTCCCACCGTCCAAGTGACTTCTCTCAGCACGCCGGTGCCAATGGTCATGCGGGCATAGCCATCCTGGAAGCTTTGAGTTTGGAACCGACACTACATTCACTACATCCCGAAAAAAACGTGCGACGCAGCGGCACATGTACGGCGTTATCCAGACATGTCATTTCATTTCACTTTGGTTTTGACTGTCAAGCAATGAGGAAAGACCAAGGCCAGCACTTCTCCCCAACCTTTGCCCCAAGAGTTCTTCACCTCAGTGAGCAGAATTGACAGCCCATGCCTTCCAAGTATCCCTTGGAATCTCCACTATCTTTTATCCTCTATGGCATTATGGAGCCCATGGTTAACAGCATCGAATGCTTTAATCTGAGTTCCCCTGCCAGCCAGTAGGGTGTCCCCTCGGACCGTCCCCAGCCCATAATGGTCACTGCTGTGAGCAGCGGTTCGCCGTTGGCGCCATACTGCTGGTTGGCATTGTCCGTGGGGGTGTAGACGCCACTCCTAGGGAAAACCACTGAAGTTCCTGGCGTGTCCTTTCGAAATAATGGGATCCAGCATCTGTTTTGGCTTCATGTTGAGTTTAAATTACCAAGTATACAGTGCGTATGCATACATATATATATATACATATATGTATGTGTGTGTATATATGTATATACACATTTCTTAGATGTCGTCCCTGGAAGAGAAAGTGAAAGTCCTGATGCATCCGGGAATTAATTTCTTTTTTGCCTAAAGATGGACATGTGTGAAATTCTCATCAATCTATACCCAGCCGTATGATGCTGCGAGGAATCATGAGGTCGTACCTTTAGCCCCCTCAAACAAAGATCATGATCATCAAATCATAGTTGAAGGCATCATCCACCCATCATCATCCCCGGACATCCAAATGGATTGGGCAAATCCAAGGCTCTTGTAGACCATAAAGTCATCCTTCAAGAGAACAGGTGCAACCACTGGGCCTCAAACCCACGGGACAAGAACATCATCTCCGCTTGCCGTCAGAAAGCCAGGATAGTGATCAAATCAAGCAGCTTCGATATGTCATGATGTGTCATATTGTAAATTTATACATGTACAGTGTATGTGCGTGTGTGTGTGTGAGTGTATATATATATATATGTGTGTGTGTGGGTGTGTGACGTGTGTGTGTGTGCATATGTATATATATACATACAAGATATATATATATATATAATAGATGTATATTCTGGTCAGAATAGTGAAAGGACTGGCAACTGTTCCTCATGTAACACATCTTCTCTAAAAAATAGAGTAACGATCCGAATCCGCCAAACCATCCAATAAATGTACATTCATAATAATTGTCTTCCAAGTGATTGGTGGTTCCCACCATAGCCCAATGAGCCTCGGTTGAAGATCTCGCGCCTTCGAAACACAGCTGGGTTCCAAGTGGAAATGGAGATTGGCCAAGCATAAAATTGGCGGCTTTGGCCAGGAAACAATGTGGATTCCACTGGCACATGAGTTGAACACAGCAAAATTGCTGGGATTTATGGATGCTCATAGCCCCAAAATATGGCATCTCCATATAAGCAACATAAGTTTCCAATGGTCAATTGCATGGAGGATCATCGCGTTGACTTTTTTCAGTCAGCTGAGCCACTTGATCCTCTTCTCGCCACTCAAAAGGCAGTGATCAAGGGAATAGAGCCTGGGCGGATGGTCTGATAACCCATTCGTAAGCACGAATGGGGCTGAGGGTGATTGTTTATCCCATAAAACCAGCAGGTTTTGTTGCATTTTTGGGTGGTTAAAATCCCAAAAATGCCATCATGTTTTGTCATTGTATGCCCCAACCATTGAGGGTGAAATCCCATGATTGAAATCCCATTTAAAATCCCAAAATTCCATGAAATCCTCGAAAAAGGCCATAAAACCTATCCCATTCCCAGTGACATGTCACTAACATCCCATTGAAATCGCATCAAAATCCCATCAAACTCCACCAAGCTACTTCTTGGCCGCATCACAGGAGGACTCGCATTTGGCCTCCTTGGCACCCGCGAAGGGCACGCAGGACCTCATCGACGTGGCGGAGCCATGAACTCCTATAAATTAATTATATAATTGTATAATTATATAATTAATGATTATATACAGATGATTTTATACAGATGATATATTTATAGATGTATATCCCCAAGACTGACGTCAACATGCTTGAGCACGCTTTTACCCCCATAAGAGTCGGGGCCCGCAGAGGGATACAAAAACTTTTCCAGGATGTCATAGTAGAAAAGTAACAATTCAACCACATAAATTCGATGTTCCTCACTGTTCTACAGTTCCACCTAGTTGGGAGCTGTCAAAAAAATCACATTACCCTCCCAAAAAGAATAAAACAACACATTCACCTATAGATCCACAAAACAATGATCCCTATCATGATTGGTTAAAATTCCATAACCAACAATCACCATTAGTAAGCATTAAGTATTAAAATCCCACTACCATCTGGTTATTTAACATAGCCATGGAAAATCCCCAAAATAAATGGAGCTTTCTAGCTGGGAAAATCATCTATTTCTATGGGCCATGGCTTAACCATATGGCTGTGTGAGTCATAATCAGATGGTAATAACCGGTAATAACCATCAAATCACCATTTATAGTGGTTAAATGCCATTAAATCACCATTTATAGTGGTTAAATCCCACTAATAACCACTAATCACCATCACCATGGTCACCAGGTCACCATGATTCATGGCTAACTCCCCCCTCCATTTCCAGTCCCAGATGTCCCAGCGGCTCAGGAAACAAGCCCCGGCGCTTGAGGTAACTCCAGACCGAGTCGATGCCGCCCCCGCCGCAGCCCTGACCTTGACCCAAAGATTTCGGGTGGAAAATGGCACCAAGATGGTGCCGTGAAATATGTGAAATCACATGTTGATGATCAATATATCACATATATATATATATATATCATGAGGGGGAGAGGAGAGGAAAAAAAAAATGATGAATTTAATGGCAAAAATTAGAAGTAGCCTGAACTTTGAATAGATCAGAATAGGGAAGAGCCAATGAAAATAAGATCTAGTAATCAAACGTCCCATCGAACTAAATGGTGTGCCCAATATTTTCATATGATGGTGCATGTAACCAACTATAATACAATTTGGGTATGACTGAAAAATGTGTACACCACGACTATATTGCAATAATACTTGGAAGAGTGGGGATAACTGGGATATGGAAACCGTGTATATAATTCGATTTCCCCAACATTTCGCTAAAAAGGACTCCCACTATGGACCACCAAAATGAACAGATTTAATACTAAACCTTGAGCTCGTTTGGGAACATATTTTCTACTATTCAAGGGAAAGGATTACTTAAACTGTTCTAATGTGGTGCCGTTTGGTAATCAAATATTGCTGGACAATAACCAATGCTATAGATAATTTCATGGGTAGATACCTTCGCACACCATCTTTGAAGTGAACATTTCTTAAAGAAAGAATATATATATATATTATATCCAAAGCACTTAAACTGCGCTACTGCTGTTGGGTCTCTGCAGGGAAGGACTCAATGAAAAGTTTATCAGATGGGTTTGTCTGAAAATAGGGTATACCCCCAATTATAGCCATTTAGTAGGGATAATGATCAGCAAAACCATTGGGTGTAGGGGTACACTATTTTCAGACAAACCCAGATATGATGGTAAACAGGGCGTTTAATGGTGATGTGGTAAAGCCAACCCACCCATTTATGGTCAGCCGGCGATGGCCTAAGGTCCCCGGCTTTTCTTGTCACAGGAGATCACTTGCTGAGGCGATAAACGCGTCCTGGGGAAAGCTTCTTGGATACATCCGCAATGAATAAATATATAGTGAATATGGAATATATAGTGATATTAGTGAATATAATATTTGTGAATATCACTGAAGTAAAATCAGCCGCCATTTCCACCAACTTCAACGAATCAAAGGACATCCATCCGCCATTGCGCACGAGGGACTCTGCATAAGTCTCTGGATCACTGAAGCAAAATCGGGAGGATAGCGCGGTGGCTGCCGCGATGGCATAGCCTCAAGCCGCAGGACCATGTCATTTTCGCAAAAAAGAAACGGGGGCACCCCCTTGAAAAGTATCCGGCTTAGAGACTTGTCAGTTGAGATCATTATCCCGTTTGTACGGCTGAAAAGAAATAAAAATATGAAAGAATACCAATTTGTTCGCCCATCTATCTAGCATTTACATTGTCAGACATGAATATAAATAAATAAATAAATAAATAAATAAATAATAAACATAAATATAAATATAGATAAACAAAGTAATATACAGTACCCAACAAAGATAAAGAAAACGATAACCACCTCCGCAAAGGAAGAAACTAGAAAAGTAAAATCCTTCTGAAATAATGGTAAAATGACATGTTCTATCTTTCTGTCTTTCTGATGGTTAATGTGGTAGACCCAAGGATATCCAAACTATCCCAAATACTGTATTACAATAAATGGGTGGAATAATCATCCCAACTGGGAGTTGTTTATGTCATTGGGTGTGCCACATTGGGAGACATGAAGTCTTAACGTAATTCATCCAGTTTACTATTCCCGCTATATCCCCATTATATCACCATGTTTGATGGTTAAATCCTTATTCTTGCTGGTTAAGAACCCATTCTGATTGGTCATTCCACCAGTTCACAATCTTATTCCCCATAATATACATATATATATAACACCATCGAAACTCCATCATGACTATAACCTCATCATATAATCATCTGATTCTCCATCCCAGCCCCCCCAGCGCCAGCGCCAGCTGTCCAGCGGCTGGAGGAGCAGTTCTGCTGGTCGTAGACCTCGCCGGCCTCGCAGCCGGGCTTCTGCTGCCGCAGGTCGTAGGCCGGCGGCACGGCGCCGCTCTCGAGGCCTTCGGCTTCGTCCTGGCGGGCCTGAAGTCCTTCGGATTTTATACAGATATAACTATATATGTATATATATATATATATAGATAGATATAAACATATATATATATATATATCATACATATATATATGTGTGTGTAAATATATATATATATATAATTATATGTAAATATATAACTGTATACATATATATATATATATACATATAAGTTATAGAAGTTTTAGAAGTGATGTAAGTTCTATAGCAGTTGAAGCCGATGATTCTGAAGATGAAATAAAAAGGATCCGGAGGATGAAATATTGTTGGTTTTCGGTGTCTATTTCTGCTTTTGATCCTGATGAATTCGTGTCAGCAAACTTCAAAGATCATTTCTTGCTGGTTGAATCAAGGCATGTTTGACGACGACGACCCCCCATTTTTGTGATGGTTAACATCCTATTTTTTGTGTTCCAACCCATTTTTTCCGGTTCAAACCCAATGATTCTGCAGTTCAAATCTTCATAAACTATCATAAAACGTTCCCAGATTTTGCCGGTGACGTGGCACTTTTCCTGACATCGTTGCAAGGCCCCTGCGAAGCCGATCATGCCCTCGCCCTTGATGCTGACACCATCAAGACCATAGCTCACCTTACGGCAGCCGCGGGATTATCTGAAGATATTTCTATTGGGATTTCATAATGAGAAGTCTTTTGCATGGGGTTGTTTAAATGGGATTTACTGGATTTAATGGATTATCTGTACTGTTTTAATGGGATTTAATGAGAAATGAGAACTCCATAGATAATGGGAAATAGATCATAGATAATTCCCATTCTATTCGCAATGGGCCAAGGGGATATCTATAGCTATCAATTAGCTAGTGATAATGGGATATATTCTGGCTGAATTGCTTGCGAATTCACTAACCTGAAAATAGTTGTTGCTAGTTCGGCCATTTGGGGGTGATTCCCCGATTCCTATTCATCATTCCACTGACTTCGCTGTGAGGTTACTATCATTTATCCAGAATTAAAATCGTTTGGCTTATTAAAGGCAAATCTTGACCACCCATAACCCATAACCATGATTTTAAGGGCGAATCTTTACCACAAATTTATACCGCCCTTGCATTTCCTTGATGGAGCGAGGGGTGGATATGAATGGATACTCCATTCCATAATTCTCCCGTCAAGATAGCTACAAGTGGGGGGTCAATCCTCCCATTGTCAGACACACTCAGATTAAATTAGTTGGTTCTACATTCCCTGAAATATCCCTAGTTATAAAATTAATATCCCACTAAATCTCCCGCTTGTAGTTACATCCCACATTTCACACATTTCTTGGACACCCTGAGCGGCGCACATCTGCATAGGACCAACCATTGAAGAATGGGCTGGCCGCCTTGGCCCAAGCTTACGCACGTGCAGCTGCCGATTAACTAGCCAACACCTATGAGAATGCAGAATGCTTGCTTTTCAACCACTAAAGTCACTAAACATGCAGGACTAAAGGAAGAAATCTAAGGATGAATTGAACCACCATTGCAAACATTTGCAAACCCTTCATGCCCTGAATTTGCGGATTAGAAACCAAACGCTGACAAGGTGCTGCTGTGAAATTCCCTGCTGAGTAAGAGGTAACGTCGCTGACAAAGTAGCGGTCGTTCACTGATGCGGTCGCTTTCGCTCGGTAGGTGTCCCTGCTTTTTTTCTTACCTGGCCGTGGGCACAAGGCGCCAGTAGCCAAGCGCGTGTTTGCAGGTCAACTTGGTCATGACATCCTCTACATGTTTATTTCACGGGATTATATAAAATCATGGGCAGCAACATCAGGAACCCCCCACAGGTAACCATCGTCACCCCCACCTCCACCATCTGTGGCTGCTAGCCACACTGCGGCGATGGTCGCAAAAACGCCAAGACCGTAGACAAGGTACTTCCTCGTGAATTTGCTGCGGTTTGGTGAAGGGGAACCATGGGGAACCTTACATTTTCGTCAACGCGAGGTAGACTTTGCCAACCACAATCCACCTGTTCCATGGATCAGAAGGCCTGCTGAGCGAAGGCGTTGTAAGCAAAAAAAAATGCAAACTGTTAAAAACAAATGTGGTGTAGAGCATTGTCACTGCCCTTTTGACTTGTACATCCCCATGTTCCAGCACACGTACATGCATGGCCCTTGGCAAGTTTTACCTGACCCTACTAAGTGCCAGCAACCATTACGCTGAAAACTGTCCACCAGACATCCATCAGTCAATATCAATCAAGTAGCCACTGTCCCTTTCCCAGCACACAACTACGAACTATTTGTCTCGATTTATCATGAACCAACCATTCACGGTTGAATTTAACAAAAAATTAACCGGGATATTGGTCGTGCACAATATGCAATTCGCCGAATGCTACTTTTTGAAAACTAACTACGCCCTCCTGCCAAATGCCACAATCGAACCATTTATGCCACTTTTTGTTCACCCACCCATCACTTTCATACAGCATATCCATCCTTTAACTCGGAAATTCAAATTTTGGTTGGCGAACCAAAAATCGTCATTCATCATTTTTCAAAATTTTCATACAAATTATTCATTTTTGGTAAGACAATGTTTCTCCCCATGTCTATTGCCCAATATCTAATTTTTCATTGGCAACGCCATATACGATGCATTACGTAAACCAAAGTGTTTGGGTCAAGCCACTTGAAATCTTTCATCGGTTTTTTCCCCTTGGCTCTTCGGTTCATGGCCGCAGCCGCTTCGGCAGCGGGATCCTTCTTGGCGGCCATGCCTCGAGCGCCGCGCAAGGATTTTTAGGATTAAGTAACTAGAGTAACCGCTATATAACCAAAAATGTGGATGTTGTGTATTGTTTGTTTGGGTTGATTCAAACATTTGGCACAACATTTTCAAAGATTCAATGATACCAACCCACCAAATTCAATAAATCCGAAATTCATCTTCATCACACGAGCACTGGGCTGCAAAAGTCATGACGGTTTTCTTCACCTGGTTTGTATTAAACCTATTGCATGAGCGCGGGACACCATGTATCACGCAAGATGCTGCACGATGCTGCGTTTGTTTGCACGGCCGTTGCCATCAATAGTGTGCAATTCTCCCATTGTTGGTTGTTGAAAGCCTTGTCACGATTCGCTCGTGGCAATGCCACATGGTTTACGGTTTTTTCTCACCCATTAACCAACCCCTAAACCAAACCCAAGAAAACGTCTAAATGACTCGTTAGGTGGCAGGACCCCTCCACACACTGAGCCTCCCTGCTTTGCGGGCCGTGTCCCCAGTGCCGGGTGTGGAGGGTCAAGGTTGGAACCACCCTTCAAAAACACCACGCGAAATGGCAGCAGAAAGGAAATCAGTATATTTTTTCGTGTTAAACATTCTTTCACACCACATTTTAGCAAATTGAAATCGATTCAAAGGTGCAGTAAATGAATCATCACCATGAAGCGCGACACATAACACACGCAAAAAATAATAATATGCGACCAAAATGCATACCCCGGAAGAAATGCATTTACGAAACATTAAACGATGCGCGTATAAAAATTTTGACATGGTTATATACCCCAATTCCGCCGCCAACTCAAGTTGAACATGGTGCTCAGTCAAAGTTGCAAAAAAAAACATTGCAAACATTTCCTGAAATTCTTCATCAAAGTACCAACAGCAAGGTTTGGTGTATGCGATCATTTTCCCATGCCACCCATGCAGGCGACGAGAAAACAAAATCCAACAAGAACAGTTAAAAATGAATTTCGTCAAACAAACAACATCAAAAATTGATCCCTAATTGTTTCAAATTTGCGTTCCTATTTAGAAGGATGAATATGTATATATGTGTGTGTGTGTGTATCTATCAATACCCATGTCAATATTGTAAAAAGTTAATGCGGAAATAGAAACAAAAATTGAAAAATATATAAACAAGGTTTTGCAATTGATTTGGGGTCTCTGCAGATGGATTTTTTGGTTTTTCCAAATACCTTATGTATGGTGGAATTGAGTTGCATTAAAGGTACCTTATAATTTCCCCTATGAGGTATCCAATTGGTTGATTAAATGGGTATCATCTTCCCATTGGTTCTTTAATGTATCTATTTGTTTCCTGCCATGTTCATGGATAATCATATGTATATTATTATTTTCACTCTTAGGCAACCAATTGCTTGATTAAACTGGTATCATCCCAGTATCGATTACGATTATTTTTTCTATCATATCCTTTGGATAAACAAAGGTCCACGACCATTTCCCTTAAAGGGTACCCAACCACTTGCTGATTAAAATGGAATAGGCGTCATCCCTTTTTAGGGTATGTTTTATTTACTTTTTTCAACCACGCTCACGTTTCTTCTAAGGTGGTGCCCCCATACCTTTTGGTAAAAAACCACCAATATTATCCCTTATGATCACTCTTTTATTGCAGTACTAAATTTCCCCCATTATTTCTACGTCTACACCATATATCCCGTAATTGCTATGTCCAATAATGAATTTTGCCGAACTCAGGGTGCAGAAATCTTCACCTTGACTTAGGATTTAGGCAAAAAAAAATGACGATATCCTAGGTGCTTGGCGGGGTATTGCCTAAGTCAAGGTGCAGATTTCTGCACCTAGACTTCGGCAATAACGAGATGGCACCCCGGCATTTAGGGAAAAAAATTGCCGATATCAGGGTGCAGAAGTTTGCATGTGGGCTTAGGAACCAGCCTTACTATTATATTTTACCATGATTTTGCCCGCAATGGATTCGGGGTCCTGATTTTCAAATTTCGGCAAAAAAAAATGCCGATCTTTTGGCTCGGGGGACTCCAAATCCATCGCCGCCGCAAATCCGTCGCGTAACAATATTTTGTTTTATTTTTTTTTGTAAGCACTCAACCAAAAAAAAATCGAATTGGTGATCGTTTGTTCTGACTGGTACTTCCACAAGTAAACGGGTAAATGGATGGAGAGGCTAATTATCTAGCGAATGAAAAATCTCAATAGTATATACCAAGGCCACATACTTTGATAGATAAGATAAATAAGGAAACAAATGTTGGAAAACATATATCACACAATCAAAGGTAGAACTAAATCACCAAGGACCTTGGAATCAAATTCCAAAGACCCCTTATCGGCTGCAAATCCTTAAGCGGAAAATTTGATGCAAATAAAGTAATAACAACATATATCAATATGAATATAGGTACTTTAAAGAAAAACATTGCAATAACCACAATTACGGATAAATAAATATTACCATGACTATCAATACAACTACTAGGATTAAAATAAACCAAAAAAAAAATATACATTTAAAAAAAAAAAATGTTACTTCATTTTTTAATAAAAAATATATGCAGACATGTAAAAATAAACATCTAATTTTGAGAAGTCGGGCGGCGTCGCCGTCGCGAAATCGTATATTTGGAACTATGTATGAAAATTTGATGAAACGCCGTTCCGCCAAAAAAAAATGTTTCGGAAAACTATTTCTCGAGCAAAAGCGAGAAGTTGTTTTTACGGACCACACCCTAGCTCACCCCCTTAAGTGCAGGGATGGGGTCCCCCCGCAATGCGTACCAAAAATGAAGTGCATAGGCACCAGTATCGATGGATATCACTAAAGATAAGATGAACCCAAATAAACAATGATGCTTACGTGCAACTTTTGTTTCAGAAAGCAAGCGCCTCAGATATGAGCAGATACTACACCTGCTATGTCACATGGCTGAGTGCACCACAACGCAAATTGAATGTACTGCTGACAGCGTTAACATGAAGCACCCCGCCTTGCTGCACACTTTAGTAGGCAGCACAAAGTTGAAATTGTAAATCCCTAAGGGAGATTTTGAATTCTGAGGTGTCTGGATATTGACGCAGGGACGCAGTTTGTAGCGTGCCTCTACATGTCTGACTTCTTAGAAGTCTTTCCCAGATTCACCTTTTGAAACTCGTATGCTATCTGGCTATGTTGCTTCGTCTTCCTCCATCTGCTCAGATTCAGAAGTTTCTCCACTGCCATGATGCATAACCATCCAGGCCTCTGGATCACTGACTTCGCAAAGTTCAGAATTTCCATATCTGAAGGCTCTCTGTGATTCTGTCTCCATCATCTCGTCTGAATCTTCATCCTCGCTTTCTCCAGCTTCATCCATTAGGGGATTGTCAATGTTTTCCATCAAAGCACGTGCAATTGAATCCACATGAGAACTGCCTGAAGTCGCAGGTGCATCTTGTTCCATTGCAACTGCGTCAGAAAGTCTTTGACCCACTTCCACTGCATGTTCGACCTCATCCATGGTGTTGCACAACTGCATCCAGCTCTGGCCATAGTTCGAAGACTCCTCATCACTTGAAAGATCTGTCATGTTTCTGGCCATGACAGCTGCTGACAGTCTAGTTGACTGGCCTCCAGACTTACCAGCATTCATCACGCTGCAAAGCAATTGAAGTCGCTCCTCATACAGTTGCTGTCGTTCCAACGTGACTGCTGTAGATCTTCTGCGCAAACACCTTGAATAAATGAAAGTTAACATTGCCTCAGGGTTCCATGCAGCATGAGGTTCAGGGAGGTCGTTTTCATCTCTCAACACAGGCATCTCAATTGGATCTGTTCCAGCTGAACCGCTGGGAATGTTCGTGCTCGAGCTAGCCACATTGCTTGCAGGAAACTCGCTGTTGGCAGCGATGATTGCGGCACTAATGTGGGACATTCTGATTGACCCATCTTCGTCATTTTCGATTTCATTTGTTGTGGGTTCATCCAAAACAGCATCTTCTGGAAGATTTTCTGCAACCCTTGCAAACCAACTGAAAAACCAAATCGTTCCAACTCCAACGCGCAAGGTGAAAGCAAAAGGAGCAGGCTCAAGGCGCCAGCAAGGGCTCTGTGGTTGACCCTTCGAACAAAAACTCATCCTGGATCATCGGCTCCTTCCAAACATCCATTTGATCTGTTGTACAAACCAAGCAAACTCATCAAAGATTTCATTTTCGGGGCAGCTAAACGTTTCGTTCCAATGTCAGCGGGATTTGAATGGCCGCTGATGCTGCATAATTTCAGCGCTCCATTCCCAACCATATCCTGCAACCACAAGATGCGGCAACTCAAGTGCCTCAAACGTCCAGCTGCCCTTCGATTCAAGATTCCTTTGGTACCACTGCTGTCAGTGTAGATCTAAATATGGGTTCTTTTGTTGGTGATCCATGTCAACAACCTGGCAAGTAGGATGGCATCACTGGCTCCACTCCTGCAAGCGTAAACCTCGGCTTCAGCTGATGACAATGAAACGATCTTCTGAGTCCTTGATGCTGAGTATATCAAGCACTTCCCAAACATCACAATGCAACGGCTTACAGACCTTCTGCTGAAATGGTCTGAAGCCCAATCAAAGTGAGTGAACACCTCCAAAACGTGTCCATTTGGATCCACATTCGGATAGTCGTGGAAAATGCCAGTTGCTTGACCACCCCATTTCAAAGACACGCAAACGTCCATGTGGCTGCAAAGATATCCCACGAAATGTCGATTTACTGTCAAACTCTTTTCAGTGGGTCTTGAACTGTAGGTGGCCAAATGTCGAATGACATGTTGAGTTTGTGAAAAATCATTCGCCAGATACATCAAAACACCAACACATGTCCTGAAGGTCGTGGCTGATGAAGTTGAAAGATCTGCTGTGTCATTTTCCTGTTCAACATCGGCATGTGCAGGGTTTTTATTACTCTGTTTTCGAACATTCAACCCAAGCAAACTGCAAAAAGCTGGGTGATATGCTTCTCATGCGTTTGAATTGTCAACCTTCCATCATCATGAAGTGCATACCGTCGATTCAAAAATGTCAGCTCATCACCTGGTTTCTCAATGTGTTGGACTGAAATATCATATGCAGCTTTGAGTTCCGGCAGGAACTTGCCCAACACATAGTCACGCTTTCCAAACACAAGCAAAACATCAACATGTATCATCACCACGCAAGATCCATCTTTTGAACGAAAAATGCATGGATATGGGGTGTGCTCCTCCAAGTCAAGTTTTGATTTGAGGAAACTGGTGATTGCACGATACCACAGCAAGCTTCCATCACGTTGTCCAGGCAGCACCTTCCCCAAAGAAAAACTGCGAGTTGTTCCACTTGCATCCGTTGTATGGACCGAGGTGTCTCGCTCTTGCTTCACAGTCAGCAAAGCATCTCTCACGTCCAAGCTGGCCATCACCATGTTTTCCTTTTCACGTCTCTCCAAGAAAACTGTTGGCAAAACTCTGGAAATGATACTGCCAGAAGCTGGACTGAATAGGTTTTCTCTTCCGGGCTCCAACCAAGCACACTCGCGGGCAACAAACCTTGATCTCCTCAGCCAATATTGCCTCGCCCTTTGAATTGCGTTTCTCGCGCCAAGTGCGCACAAATCGAGTGCCGAACCTTTTGAAGTAGGTGGCACTGCATCAGGGCTTTGTAGAACCTGCAAACGCTCCAGCCTCTGAAGTTCAAGCTGGTCTGCAAGTGCGTCCAAACGCAAGAGCTCATCAGCACTCACTTCTGGTTCTTTGGCTGGGTGAGGAAAAGTAAGTTGATTCATGGTCTTGGACATGTTTGCATCGCCAGCCAAACATGGATCGTCCTCCTGAAAAAATTGATCATCATAACTCCATGTCATATTTTTCCATCTCATCAACATCATCATGACTGAAGCCGGATTTCACTGGAGAGTCTTTGTACTCGTAAAGGTTCAGGTCAGTGCTTGTCACTTAAAGCATTCGTTGTTGATTTGGAGTTTCCTCAAGCCTCGGTGTCTTCGGGGCTCGCTCACCAGAAGGATCACCTCTCGGAGTTGTAGGTTGCTCATCTCCGACACGTTGCTTTTTGGGGCTACCAGGCTGAATAGGGAGTTGTTTTTGTAAAGCACTTGAATGCTATGATCGCCCTTCACAAGGCATGGTCCAAGCTCTGATTGAACAAGACTCCAACGTGATCGAATGATGTGGCCCGATGCAACCAGTGGTGTCGTGACATCTGCAATGATGAACTTTTCTTTGAATGCAACATCACCAAACTGCAAAGTGGCAATCCTAGTTGTTGCAACATCCAGTGGACAGCCTTGAGCATCAACGTACGTAGAGCTGGGTGCTGGGCCAGCAGTTCCAACACTGCTGTAGCTCAGGGGCAACTGCTCCAGAAAAATCTTGTCCTTGGTGAACACTGGAAATCCCATGAGCGCTGTCAAAAGCGCCATTGCTCGTCCCTTTGTCTTAGGGCCGTATAAATTGTGCAGCTGTCTCCCTGCCTCCAAACCATTTGAATCCTGGATCTGTCGCAAAGAATTTCAGTGGTCGATTTTTGAGGACACCTGCAAAGATAGAGTGCAGTTTTTTTTACCATGTTCTCTCGATGCCTGTCTAACTGGAGTGTCCTGAAAGGCAACTGCTACGTTGGGGTTCTCCTCCACATATTTCACATCGGGCCAGAAAAAAACCATTGCTTGAAACTGAAGGCGAAATCCGACCAGATTGATTGGTCATCTGTTGTACCGGATGTTCCAACCTCTTTGGGGCATGGAACAACCTTGCTAGCCTCACCAAATCCAGTCGAGCGTCTCTCATTGGCATCCCTTAAAGCTTGCGCAGCAGCAGCCGCCTGCGCCGCCTGTTGAACGCTTTGCAAGAGCTGAGCTGTGTCCATGCTCCTTTCTCAAAAGCCAGAAAAACGCACTGTAAACCAGGTGTAAGGCCAGACGTTGAAATCCCAAAAAAAACTGTAAAACACTTCCAGCAAATCCTTGGCACTCAAATGGTGTGCCCCCAACCGGCCACCAGAAATCCAGAGAGGCAACGCACGCCTATGGCAGTTCAACCCTATGGGATCGGGCCCAGTCCCAAATTGGAATGTGCCGAGATTGGGTTCTGTCTCGGTCCCATCCCTTGGAGCTCACCAACCCTAAGGTATGGATCCTCGCTCCGCTACCATGCAACTTGTGCTTGAGAAAACAAGTGGCTCAGATATGAGCAGGTACTACACCTGCTATGTCACATGGCTGAGTGCTCCACAACGCAAATTGAATGTACTGCTGACAGCGTTAACATGAAGCATGACGAAAAAAAATAGTAGGTAGCAAGGGGAACCGGTTAAAAATAGAAGCGGGTGGGGCGGTGCAGGGGGGAGGGCGCAGTGCCTCCCGCCGCAATGCGTACCAAAAAAGAAGCACATAGGCAATTTCAATGGACCTTAATAAAGATTAAGAAACATAAGATGAACCCAAACAAACGATGCTGAAAACAAAGGGGCAGGAGTAGGTAGCAAGGGGGGGCGGTTAAAAATCTATATGCTAAGGTATTAAATCAGCCTGCCCCTGCTGTGAAAATAAAGTGTTAAATCATTAAAGCTACGAGATCCAAGAAATCACCAAAAGCATCCAAAAGCCACAAAAACCACAAAAACAAAAACCACAAAATCCACAGAAACCACAGAAACCACACAAGCCACAGAGACCAACAAGCTACGAGATCCAAGAAACCATTAAAAAAACACAAAAACCACAGAAACCAACAAGCCACAGAAGCCACACAAGGGAGATTCTAGCTCCAAAATGCATGCAAACACAAATTTTAGCTCCAAAATGCAGCAAATAGCAGGGAAAACTGCCCCAGGCTGAAAACAAAAAAAAATGAAAAAAAATAAAAATAAATCAAAATAAAAATAACCCTCCTTTATTAATTTCCGGTTTTCGACCGCCATGTACATTTTGTCAGCGGATTGTGCGGTGAGGATTACCGAAATTAGGGCATTGCTGAAATTTGCTCTTGAACCCACAAACAAACACTCGTTGTTCAAACACAGTGTCATGAATGAGGCTGACATGATAAACGAAGAAGCCCACCAGGAACACGAAAATGAAACGAAACCCTGCTTGGGATGGTCAGGGTGATTGGTGCGGTTTTCCTTGTGTGGAAATGAATAGGGTTCGGTCTTGCCTGGGTCTTCGATCAGTACTGCACTGCCTCCTGCTCAGGGCATGTGCCCCCTGGATTTACGTTTGTGCAGCCTTTAAAGCGCATTTGTGTCCTGACAAACAAATATTTATGATCACTACCCGGGAAGGGGCAGTCAGAACTTTATTTTTTCAAACGCGCCATACGGAAAAATGCTACCAAATTGCGCAACTACGTTCGTAGGGGAAAAAAAACACGAATCTCTCAAACGATAATTCACTTGTTCGTTTCGAAGATGCCGGTTGTATATTTTACTGTTGGTATGTTCACAGTACAAGCCACGGTCCATTCGAAGAGTTAGGTGGATTCGCGCAACAATTGCGATAGTTTCGGCTGACTTTGTCATTTTCGCGTGGCACGCGCAACACTTGCGGCATGTGGTTGGTTGAGATGGACAGTCTGCGCTGCATGACGCCGCGGTTTGCTGCGTGGCAGGTGCAGCAGGTTCGGCTGATCATGTTCTTGTTTTCCAGTTCCTCCTTTTGATTCTGTTTTGATTCCCTTATTTCATCTCTGACACCTATTCCGTGTTGGTTGGGCGATTTTTGACACGTCGGGCTGCCCGGTTTCCAAGAAATGATTGTTTCGGGCCATGTTTCGTAAGCCAGCGTGATGCGAGAAAAGTGACATTTTCCAAGATGACATCCCCAGCCGTATCACCAGGAACCGAAACAAAAATCCGCCTATGCGTTTGGTAAAATCGTAGCTCCGGAATGTAACGTGAAACGCGTGCGCAAGCACAAGAAAATTGTTCAACACCGCAACGTGAAACTTGTGCGCGAGTGCTGGAGGAACAAATATATATATATATATCGTAGCACTCCGTGCCAGGATGAAGGCCATGTCAGTAGCGTAGCATGCAGTCAGCGTGCACAAGTGCCAAAAAAATAGTTGTTGCGTCGCTTGGAATACGTGTGCAAGCGCAAGGGGCTCTCCGTCGCAACCCAGTAGCGTAGCAAGAAACGTTTTTGCACTTGGAGGAAATATAATACTAGCATGACAAAAAGGCCGCGTGCGATTCGAAATGAATATTATTGCTTACCCTACTTACCCCACCAACCGCATCCCAACCCCGCATACGAGCTCAAAACGCCCAAAAAAAAACACCGGCCGTCTGTGGTTGGCCATCAGTCACACAGCAATGTTGTCAGCGAATAAAATGCCTCCAACCAAGGTGGTGTATGTGACGCAAAGGCATGTTTTTTCCTTCAGCATTACGAACTGCGTTCATGCAGGCGTAATTTTGCCCGCCATTGGGTTGTGATGTGCCAGGACAAAATTTTCACCTTGCCAAAATGGTGTCAAGCAGGCGAACATGGAGGGAAAACAACATCTCAATTCACAGCAGAGCCACCAAAAGACGGAAGGACCAAGGGACCGGAGGACCAAGGCACCAGAGGACCAAAGGACCAGAGGACCAAAGGACCAAGGGACCAAAGGACCAAGGGACCAAAGGCCAGAGGACCAAGGGACCAGGGGACCAAGGGAGAGGACTGAAGGACGGGAGATTCAAAGACCACAAGATTTGAAAATGGCATAAAAGGGCCAAAACACTGAACCAGCACAGGAAACATGAATATTTGTTTTATTCCCATAAATATTTTTTATTGGTCCCTTAAATATTTATTTTCTGATGCCTTAAATATGTTTTTTGAATCCCGTGCTCTTAATCAATCTCAGACTGCAGGGTTCAACAACAAAAGGTCCTGGTTGATTTGCTTTGGATACCTTGATTTTCCAATTCGTGTCTTGTAAGACCGCGTTACCTGCCACACCCCACGTGATCATGTCAATTGTAAACTGTAAGGATTTTTTTAACCTCGCGACCGCATGACAACGGCGACAAGTGGCATCCGCATGGACTGGAGGGCCCTGACATCTTCATGGCATTCAAACATTCACACCAAGTTCTTAGTGGGGGCAAGAAAAAACACGGTTTTTGAACTTAAATTGATGACAGCGTTTGCCTCCATGGAACTACGCACATTGCATGTGTAATAGAACAGCCCCTGCAATGGCGCGTTTCAAAGACATGAAATGAAACCATTAAAATACTCCTTTTACACCATCACCGTCTGTGGCTAGCGTTGCTTACGCTGTTTGATTTCTTGTTGGCGATCACTGGCACTATAGTTCGACTAGTTTGAAGCCGTTCCCGGGATGTAGCGCTATGAAGGAAACCCACACGTGGTTGCATTGCGGTGAACACATGAAAGTGCTGAAACGCTGGTTCACTCGCACAAACAACTCCACGGAACGTTGTTGCCTGAAGCACCAATGCATTTTGACAAACGTATAAAAACTGTGCAAGAAAAAATTGCCAGCACGTCTGTGTCGGGTCCCGGGCGTCCTAAAAAACAACAAATAATTTTCCGTGTTTGTGCCAACCGGTTTTCTTCCCTTTCTGATGGCATAAGAACTAGTTGGGCACGTAGGTTTCATTGCAAAACTGGCACTAAATTCACATTCTTGGGATTGAAAAACAGGTGGCTAGGTTTTGACGCACCAATTACGCGTCCCAGGCAAAGATTGCAAAACCATTGTATATGGCATATGGGGTTTGCAAAAAAAAAAATCGTGTATGCGCAGTGCGCTAGCTATCCAAGGTCACATATAGCGCAAGAAGGTTCACACCCAGTTTGATTGAAACGTAAATCGTGCGTCCATCCATCACAATACAAGCATGGTTAAATCCACTGCCTGCAAGGACCGGCAAAGTCACCCCCAAGCATTCCTTCGAGGTTTCTCCGCATGGTTTCGCTAATTTTGGAAAATTTTACCACTGGCACCCCTATTTCCAAGAGCGCATTCAAGTAATGTAAGAATTTAATGTATTCCTGGCCATGCCGTTGGATTGCATACTGTTCAAAGACTTTTCCTGCGAAAGCGCACGTTTTGCGTGACCACCGCAACGATTCCCGAACAGTCAACGCGGACCAAGTTGTAATTTTTCCCGAGGGCACCACCACATTCAAACCAAACGATACATTCGCCGAGGAACCCGGCTGTAGGGAACACCATGGCACCGCAGTGAAAAATGAAAGACCGCGCTACAAGCATCAGAGGTCGGTGTTTAGCAGGCTGTTCATCCCGCAAAAACGACATTTGTTGGTTGGTGTGCGTGCAAGTGAACTGCAATGCGCACGCGCTGTCTTTTTGCTAGCTGATGTTTGCTCATGGTTTCGCGCACGGACCTTCGGCAACACGTTGAAGTTCAATTTGATTTTTTCAAACCAAACTATTTTTTTCCTGTGAACCAAAGCCTCGGATTTGAAGCTAGCACCATGTGTGTTACATGGTGCAAACTGACGTGTTTGGTTTTCAAACTGGTTTGAGTAGTTTTCAACTAGCAAGCAGGGGCTAGAGTGCTCCAACAAATCTAGATGCCCCACCTTGGGCATATGAACCTTTCGTTCAAATGACCAAACTTTGTGAAACTTTAAACGTCGCTACCTAGTTGCCACTTTCCACTGGGATCAAGTTAACCCTCTGGCAACACGTTCTCTGTCTTTCTGTTTCCGTTCTTTGCTATCATCTGCAAACCTGGTTTCCTTTTTCACACTGAAGGGCTTTGCACAGTGGATGATCCGCTTGATTCGCTATTTCGAGTTTCTCTCGCATCTGACTCATCATCGCTGCTATCCAGAATGTTGTTCATCATGTATAAGGCATTGGGCCTTTGCATTGGATCTTGTTGACAATTTTTGATCACTGAGGCCATGATTTGTCTGCGTTCCACGTAGACCTTCACCTTTTGAACATTTCCAGCTTCCACGTGTTCAGTCAAACGCTTGGTCAAGCGTCCAATCATCCATTGAGCCATATGTTCCGGAGAGTGCTGTTCGAAAGGGCGCAATCTCCATGGAATTGTATTCCTCAGGCATATCCTCAGGTATCCATGTTTCCATTTCTGGTTCATCACCTGTCAGCATGAACTCCTGATGAGAACACTTTTGCACTCTGAAACTTTCATCCACTTCTGAAAATTTTTGCGTCCCTTCAAGGAGTTTGCCCATGTTCATAGAGTTGAGGCCGTTGTCCTCAAACGCTTTGAAACATTCCATGAGCCGTAGCTCCAACTCAGCAAGCTGTAGCTCCATTTCAGGTCCGTTGGCAGATCGCGACCCATCAATGCGACCAACACAGGCAGAAATGAAGCCACATACCAAAGTTTCATTGTACATTCCATGTTCTTGCAAACTTTGTTCCAATGAAAACACATCGGGCTCCAATTCTGGTTCATTGCCATGCATTGTCACCATAAACCAGAAGAAAGTCACAAAGATGAGGAAAGCAAATCCCACCTTGATTTCAAGCCAGTGGCCCAAGGCTTCAATCCCTTGAGCAGCTTCAGCCATTGACAACAAGCTGTAAGTTGCAAACACACACGCGAGACTTGCTTTGAAACACTGCTGAGATGCGGTAGTTTGTTTCCACCTTCTCCCATGTCAGAATTTATCGCACGGTTGACAACGATGATCTGGGATTTCATCACAGGTTTCGTCTGCATCCATGCATACTCGTTTTCACCAACTTTTCCTTCTCCATCAACGTAGCCAATCATCCAGAGAAGAGCACAGAAGCGATTTCGTGTGAGACCTTTAGTTCAGGTCTGCTATGTTGTAGAGTGTTGAGACCTGTCTGATCCCAATCTCTTCGCTCTCAACAACTGTTGCATCCACGTCATTCTGCCACTGATGCGTCGGAGTCTTCCAACACCAAGCTTTGCTGCTACATTTCTACCTGCACTGTTGTCCACATGAAACACCACGCACTGAACATCATCAGTCAGAAATTGCACAATGCGTCGAAGAAACAAACTGTCGCAAGTTGCTGCTGATCCTGCATACCATTCGGCTTCTGTGAAGGAAAGGCTGATTGCTTTCTGGTTTCTCGAAGTCGAATGCACAATCAAACCATTGAGATCACGCATTGCTGAAGAAGTGCTTTTGAAACCGGTTCCACCATTCCAGCCTGAATCACTGTAGACTTCAACAACTTATGGCAACGGTGGCAAACCCACATAGCAAGGAAATCGCAATGCAATAATTACATGCATAGCGATAACGCTGGAGGGAACATGTGGCTGAGTAAACATAAACTCGCACACATTTATACGCTGTCTTCGATTCGTATTCATATACGTAAAACGCATCAGCTTCGTCTATTCAACCTTCGTGCATACGGACGTG
>Ga0126342_10003802_pt1 | contig 25305 bp, 29 predicted proteins | sample Cyp1metagenome_FD_92528 | JGI IMG/M metagenome (GOLD analysis project Ga0126342, IMG submission 92528) | Coral microbial communities from Lord Howe Island, Old Settlement Bay, Australia - Cyphastrea 1 metagenome | ecosystem: Host-associated > Invertebrates > Cnidaria > Coral ... | reverse complement strand
TCATTAGATAATCATTAGGTAATCATTAGATAATCATTGGATAATCATTAGATAATCATTAGGTAATCATTAGATAATCATTAGGTAATCATTAGTAATCATTACGCAATCATTAGGTAATCACTAGTAATCATTAGTAATCATTAGGCAATCATTAGGTAATCACTAGTAATCATTAGGTAATCATTAGGTAATCATTAGTAATCATTAGTAATCATAGGGCAATCATTAGGTAATCATTAGGTAATCACTAGTAATCATTAGTACTTTCGATGCAGATGATCTTGTGTCTTTTTTATGGCATCAGATGCAGCCTGTCCTGGTTGCTCATGTCCAGGAGCTTGTCAAGGTCGACACCACCTCAGTTGATCAGTAATAGCTGGAGGATTTAGAGATATAAGGAAAATCCCAAAGAAAATTGGATGATTTATAAGGAGTACCCCCATGACTTAGGAACCCCCCATATTACCCCATGACTTAGTTCCTGAGTCTGCGGCGGTAGGAGTACTTCTTGAAAGTACGTTTCTTTGGAGCCTGCGATCGGAGGATTCAACGAAGCGGGTGAGAGCGGCTGAGATGCTGATCTTTCCATCCAGCCTCGCCCTCCGCCATGCTTGCAGGGAACGGATGAGAAGCAACACGGATTTGAACCGTTTGAACCCCTCAAAATTCACCGGTTTCACATAAGTGCAACTCCGTGCAACATGCACATGTTGATTAGAATTGATCACCATGTGCCACAATGAAGTTTCCGCCCCGTATGAAGATGTATGAAGATGTCTTGCACTTTGAACACAATAGAATGCAAATCAACACCGCATATCACCGCATTGCGCACAGCACAAACCAGGGCGAGGCTGGCCGGAGCATCGGAGCATCGGAGCATCGGAGCATCGTGCCCTGGACAAGGTGGCCGTCTCACAGCAGAATCAGGGTGCGGAAAATCGTCAGAGATCATCAGTCAATCCTCAAAGAATCCTGGTTTTTTTCCCAGAGATATCCCAGAGATATCCCGAAGTACAATCAGGTATCATCAGGTATCGCAGTCCCACCAAAGTGGGACTCTACTTGAGGATTTGAATGTGCTCACTGCTTCGCAGTGCTGATTAAGGATACCATGCGAAACCAAAGTGACTACAGCTGCCTTCGCAAGCTGAGTTGAAAAAGCCACCCTTCCCGTTTTTTCACGGCACCGGTGGCTAGACTTGGTTGGAAACTTGCGCGTCAGCTTGGACGACTTTGGCTTCAACAACTTGCGCTTGGACAACTGGCATAGCCGGGATAGCCGGGATAGCATGCTGCTGGACGGTAAAAGTCTGACCCGGGCTGAGTCCCGGAGGGATGCCGACGATCTGGGTACCTGGGATGGCCATGGATGGCCGATGCCATGATGCCCCCCAAATTCCCAGCTCTCCAATTCAGCAAGGTCATGCGACCCGCATATGCTGCATTCATATTTTGTGAATGTGTTTGAAAATTTGCATGGATCATTGGGTACCCTCAAGATTGAAGATATAGTTCAACACCAACAATGTATCCTTTCGATTCAAATCACATTATATAAGATCAATCATGTCACGTCACATCACATCATATCATATCACATCACGTTATAATCGTACTGTACCACGACCAATATCTTCTATCCACCAAAATACCCACATCCTCCGATCTCATGTTCCCATATGGGGGGTTCCATAGTCATGGAAGGTACCCCCAAATCATCCATGTTCGTCCAATATGTTCTTTTCGGATCCAACCAAATTTCCAATAAACCATTTGGATCCATAGCAGCTATAGCAGGAAAGTACTGACTATGGAACCCCCTGGTGATCCTGCTGGTTCTTTGGTTTTTTCTCCAAGTTGCCACTGGGCGTCTGAATTTGGATCTGATTGACCCCAGGCTCCAGCTGCGGTACCGTCACCGTCAGCATCACGGTGTTCGGGACGCTCACAGCGCTTACGGCACCCGGGACGCTGACGGCCGTCAAAGGGACGAAGGCGATGTCACGCTCCGTGCGCGCGCGCTTGGGCTTGCAGAGACCGGTCCATCTGGTGCGATACTCCACCTGTTTATGTAGCTATTGGTTGGTGATAGTAATCATGATGACAATAAACACGATAATGATCAACATAATCATAATGATAATAGTTAATAAGCAATTCATGGTTCGTAATGGTTAGTAGTAAATAACTCAGACTGTTTGGATAATGATAATCCCCGCCCTAGTATAAGATAGTAGAACAATAGCAGAAGCTCCTACAATCATCAACCAACAGGGATTTTCACCACTGCTCAAGTGTTGAAGTTTGTTGCCTACGCGCACCTTCACAGCTCCTTCAGTTGAAGATGAAAGCTTTGCGCACAACTCGCGGATCTGCTTGTCGAGTTCTTCGTTTTTGCCAACGATGATGCAGTGGAGGAGAAAGGAAATCAGAACGAACGGGACAATGAGCGCAGGCAACAACCAAATCGGAGGCGTCACTACTTCTGCAAATTGCAGAACAGCCACGGCAACAACTACCAAGAAGCCGAAGATGGGGACAGCGATGGGAATCGCCATATTCCAATACTGTGCAACAACCTCGGACAACTCTGCGTGCCAACTGCGCCATTTGGAATCATCGAGCATGGAGAGGCTCGGAGGCTTGTCGACATCTGTCAACGTTGGCAAGGTCTGAATGCACTCATCACCACTCATTAGTTCAAAGAGCGCTCCTCCTGGTGGCACAGCCATGGCCTCAAAGATAGGAACTGCTAAGCAATGTATCTACAAGCTCCGTTGAAGTCCGTCCAGCAAAAAACAGCTATAAACTGCGTCGGCAGCCACCAAACAAGGGAATCACAGCTTGCTCGGCTCCAAAACGACACGAAAAATGAACCCCTACGACTGTCCAATCGTATCATATTCTATCATATTCTTATCTATCCCTAATATAAAAACATTTGGATGATGGTTTACTTATCTTTACTTTCAATGCCACCACACGATCAAGCGGGCTACCACTGGTCCCACAACGGAGTGGACCACGTTCCTTTCCCGGCCTCGGCTTAAGCTGACGCGAGGCGAAATCTCCACCTCCGGCGACCAATGGGATCCGACAAAAATCATCATCCAAGGATTCCAATTAAGCATGCCATTGTAGGGACACAATATACATGATACATGATTGTCATTGATTGTCAATGTCACACTGTTGTGTTCACCCAAAGTTCCAAAGCCAGCCCTGAAAAAAACAAAAAAAACTGATTCTTGTGAAGCCAAATACAGATATTTCGTCTCTATTTCGTGACATATTTCTTGCTGTGTCTGTACTGTTTCAAGCCCAAAGCAGCTACTCACCATTTTGTTTAATTGGGGGGATACCATTTAAGTTATCCGGGGTTGACATTATAGTAATTAGTCTTGCGATATATCTCACTGATCTCCGGATATCTCCGCAGTTCCAACCATGCCCAGCCTCAGGCATTCAATCAGACCTCAGCTCCGCACCAATAAATCATGCCGTTGATGCCCCCGATCTGTACCAGTCTGCAGATGGTACTCGAATATACTCAACTTGGTCAACGCCAATTCTGTGGCTTTGAAACTGTCACACCTTTTGCTGCGATGTGTGGCCCAAGCTATCAGCTTTGCTGGGTGAACAAGGGTACCATCTTCTCAGCTTCGCTGAGGTGTTGAAAATCCGCCGGGTTGAAACGCCAGCCGAAACAGCGATTTCGCAGGTGGCTTCACATCGGATCAGGGAAAATGTCGAAGTGAACTACCAAGGCAGCTTTGTTGATGCCTGCCCACCATGGCGCGACAAGAGGAGACCAACTGACCAACTGATGGTTTCCCTCACAAAGTTTGAAACCCCAGAGTTGTGATATGTTACATATGAATACGTATGATATGTTGTGATGACTTGCCATCTCAAGTTCACAACGTTTCAGGATTTTCAGGTCATTGTGGACCTAGCGACTAACGTGACTAAAGATGACTAAAGCAGAAACTCCTCAAGACCTGTCCTGACTTGCCCGGCTTTCCAATGGCTACCACTTGTCCACGATCCACACCCATCGCCTGAGACGTCGAAAACATTTGATTCACGATGGGAGTCGCCAAGAAATTCGAAGCATTCTTGTTCCACTTCCTCCAAAATCCCTCTTGTTTCGCTGGATAACTGGCATGGATAACTGACAAATCACTCCATTTACATTTTTTTGCCATCTCAGAAAATGGATAGACATGGATGGACATGGATAGACCATGATAGACCATTTCCATTGCGCATTTACTGACCCTTTACTGACCAGCTATGGGGTTTAACATGTCACTGATCCCATCGGACCTCCAAGACAGAAGCGCAGAGCAACGCCTCAGAGAAGGCAGAGCAACAAACGTGACACTCTTCGCGTCGACATGGAAATTTCCAGAGGAAAATCATAGGAAAATCAAAGGGAAATCCATGAAAATCATCTCAAACTGCTGGCTTTTTCAATTGCCAATGTCTTTTTCCCACCCCTCGGGATCGCCACATCAGCCAAGGGGCTCGGTTGTTGGCCACCTCCTTCCAGAACTTATCACTGCCGCCACCAATATCCTTGGTGTGGCCCTCCACCACCACAGGGACTGAGAACATGTGCCAGAGATCTGCGATATCCTTCAAGATCTCCTGTCACCGAACTTCAATGGAAAATGATGATACCCCATTTGTTGTGGTTAAGTCCTCTAAATCCCATGGGAAAATATATCTCAAAATATCTCCAGCTTTTGCAATCCTCTACAAGGTCACAATAAATTAGGTCATGTTTTCCATCAAGCCATCCTGGCCAACTCCAAAATGTTAGGACTATGGCAGCCATACCAGCCATCCCCGGCAACCGTTTCTGGCAAAAAGGCCCGCCCCAAGTGCAGCTTGCAGTCACTTGCAGTTAGCATTGTGCTGTTTGGATCAGTACACAATTTCTGTGATTTCGGACTAGTCCTAAGCTCTTGTTCATTGGGCAGCTGGGTAGCAGTCCATCCTTGTTGAGACTGACACCGTGTCACCTGCCTCTACACCACCATGTCTGTCCCATCATTTCCCATCAGCTTTCCGGCCTTGACAACCTGACTGACTCTTCTGAATGGTGGTTTCAAGCTTCCCCAAAAAGATCATTTAAGGAAGTTCATCGGAAACAATTTAATAAATTGACTGATAGATACAAGTACTGAGGGACCACAATTTTTCTAGACATAGATAAATATATATATATATATATATTATATATTATATATTATATATTATATATATATATGTTTCCCGTGTACTTCCCATGTTTTTGACACGGAATCGACCGATGACCCTTTGCTCCTGGGCATCTTTGTCGTTGTCAAACTGTGCATCGGGCTGATCTCCAGGATTGCGTTTCTTGAAGACGATGCTTCGCTTCAGCTTCACATCACCTGAGGATCCACTGGGCATGATGATGGTCATGGAACGTGCACAGAAGCAATGGACTGAGAACACGCCCTTTCTGCGTTCGAGGCTCCATTGTTGAGATTGATCTCCAAGTTTCCTGCCACGTCAGCTGTCATCCAAGCTAGCCATTGGCTCATAAGACATCTTTTGGAGATGCAAGGCAGGCAACAAATGCATGGTCTGTGTTTGACACCAGAACCTTGTGATTAGGTATGGCTTGAGCCACCACTAAGTACCACTGAGTACATCATGAGTATCATGCCTCTGCGTGTGATCTCTGTAACGGCTCGCAGTTGATGTGCAAGATCTTCCTGTGGTTTATCAATTCCTGGGATGAAACGCCAGTAAATGTTGTGGGAAACCCTGGCTGCCACAAACCCACCATGACTGGGGATGGATTATAGCGATTATATGCGACTATAGCACCCATAGGTGATATTGGGGTGGAGACAGTTTATGATTGGCTTCACCACATCAAATCCCAGGGGATTCTGTCTCAATACCACGTTTAAAACCGTTTAGCTCGTCATACCGTCCTCCAGGCATCACCATGAAACGTTAAACGGCTATGGATCAATACCTATGAAAATACCAGCTATTTAGGGGAAGTTATTCACATCCAGCTATTTTGGACACACTGCCATAGTACCCAAATACCAATAGTTCCCCTGGATGTGAATGACCCCAATAGTACCCCTAGTAATAGCTATGGCTATTAAATCCCAGCTATTTTGATGTGAACTACAGGGGTCCTTAATAGGTTTTGACACACCGCCAGGTTGCTGCTGAGAAGTGTGTCGACTGCTTGGAGCATCGCCTTCAGGCAGAGAAACCCTCGATCTGCTTAAGGACTCACGTGGTGGTCACGTGTTGAGGGGTTGAAACCACCAACCAATTATGGTTAATAATGGTTAATAAATGTTAATAATGGTTAGAAAAAGGGATATACCCGGCCTGGTAAACGTTTACAAAAAACTATGGAAAAACACCATGAGATTAATGGGTAAGATTCAACTATTTCGACTGGGCCATTTTCAATAGCAAACTGTTTGTTTACCATATGGATTTATGATTAATTGTATGCATTTAATTGAATTTAGAATGATTTATTGGGATACCTTAGTATATCTTTCCATGCCGAAGGTGATGCGCTCGAATATCAAGGGCATACATTTCTTATCTCCATTCCTTCAAACAAAGGTACAACATGGTACCATCTGGTTATTTAACATAGCCATGGTATAGATGGCCCATAGAAATAGATGGTTTACCGGTTTACCTATTAATAGCATGGTGGATCTTTCCATGGCAAACTGGCAATGTCATAACCAGAGGGTACAACCTTTTTTTGCTGTTTCACAACATGTCTAGAAACCGCTGTTGGAGACCAAGAACTATCCACGGCCGCGGCGCCTCAATCTTGGTACTCAAGTCGTCCATCTCCTGTGTATCGTCTGACAAAGGAAACCAGCTGCAAGCTGCAGTTAAAAACACCAAGCTCCTATCAAAGGTGTGTCAAGATGTATCAAGAATGTATCAAGATCATGTACCCTCTGGTAAACAAGAGGAAGCTATTGAAAATGGCCATAGAAATAGTTGATTTACCCATTAAAAGTGGTAATTTTCCATAGTTATGTAAACGTTTACCAGAGGGTAAATGGTCTGTTTTTTTTCTAAGTATCCAGATGATTCCAGATGTATCAACGTTTCAAACCCGGCTCCTCCTTCCGACCTTCCTGCAACTCGTCTTGAAGACGATTCATCTCTTCCTCCATGGCATCCTGATGCCTTTGGGTCTTTCATCGGGGGTCTGGATCGTCAGGGGCCATGATTCATCTTACTGAACTCACTGTCTATTGAATCCAAGACCTTCAAGCAATTTTGAGACACCCAAGCAGCATTAGGATCCGTACAATAAAATATACTCTTGCTGAAACTCCAAGACATGTGAAAGCGAGAATACTGATCTAAAGCAGCACATATTCCTGAGGTGCTACAGAGCAAGTGCCCAGCAAGAGAGAAGACCCTGACACCAAAAGGATCCAAAAGGAAGATTTCAGGCAAGCCACCTTTGGCTTTCAAAAATCTCTCGCTCGATTCTGGCCTTTTCCGCCAGTGTGTGCTCCTGTACAAAGCGTCACAGAACATTGCAATCTCGTGGGCAAATTTGGTATACACTATCCTCTGTCATTCATGCCCTACCCATCCTAGCAGGCGCGGCATTCCACCATCATCATCATCATCATCATCAAAATCATCATCATCATCATCATCACCATCACCATCACCATCATCATCATCATCATAGTAATAATAATCATCACCACCACCAGCATCACCACCATCGCCATCCACATAGCCCTCCTGCGTCCGGAGCTCATTTTGAAGGGCCTGAACCTTTTCCAGCGCTGTCAAGGCTTCTGCTTGGGCCTTCTCCTATCCGGATCCATAGGGCACGAAACCACTGGAGGAAGAAGAAGAAATAAGATCTGATTTGTGCTATTATATGATGTTCTATATTATAGTGCTATCCTTGATCATATAATATCATATACATATTATATTATCTATACATATTATATGATCATATATGATAAAGTCACTATACTCAACGACATGGCAACCATTCTTTACTAAATTCACTCAATGTCCGAGGATTATGTAAATTCCAATGCATCCAGAAACAAGGTACAGTATGAGCTGACTATGCCCCGATGCGTTGGTAATCCCACATTTTTCACCAAGACTTGGCTTTCTCGCGGCAAGGTCTAAGGTGTGGTTGGGCCTGCTCTTCTTTGATCAACTCTTTGTTTGATTGAATAAAGCCTCTGTTTTCTTCAATGCTGCCTCAGGTAATCTTTTTTCACCATCAGTCGATGAGGCCAGAGGGGCCAGAGGACTAGGCTTGGACTCTCCATGACTGTCCATGACTGTGCCACATTCAGATGGGCCACGCTTATTCGACAGGATCGTCTCCGCATTCTTGTCAATCGACTTCCTGCCGCCCGACAAAAACGCCCGTCGCCCGTCGCCAAGTCATCCATTTTAGATTGGGATGTTCCATTGAAACTCTCCATTTGGGCCATTTGGGTAGGAAAGCCTACCATATTTTAGGAAACCCCCATTGGATCATTTGCAGTTGAAACTTCCACTCTGGGGATGAAGTTCTGCGGCCAAAGATCTTGTTACTTTGTACAAGTTCCCATGTGGCGTCCAACTTGGAAGAATTACCTCGCTGCTGATGAAGCTGAGGCGGCAAACAACTGCCAAAAAAAAACAGATTTGAAGTAATTACCCCAAGAAAATTGAGTAATTACCCCACGAAAATTGACAAACAAATCTGAATGGTCCATGGACATGTCCTATACAGTCTGTGGTAAGATCTTGTAGGGAAAATGTGTTCTTTTTTGCACTTTGAGGCTTTTGATGGGACATCCAAAGTTCAAAGGCTTTGCACAAATCCAGTACATATGCTGCGCAAAGTGCCTTTCTGATCTTTCTGCGACAAGATATGACAAGATGCTGAGGAGCAACTCTCTGTTTTCGCGCGAGAGTTCTAAGGTCTCATCCACCTTGCCGCTACTTAGCGCAAAGCGATGCTCCTCGAAGTCTTTCCTGGCCGGATCCCCATTGGATGCATGGGATCCATTGGCTACGTCAAAGGGGGCGTAAGAAATGATCCAAATGGCAATTTTAGTAGAGAACATCATCATTCACCATCAAAATTTGGGGGTTCTCCCCTCAAAATTCTCAAATCCATATTTTAAGAACCCCCCAAAAAGATGGAACGGTAATTCATTACGAAAAAATCGTGGGGATCTACCGTTCTATCCTTTGATATGTTTCAATCTATATATATAGAAAATCGCATCCCCCCAAGGCCATCCCAAAATCCCATCAGCTCCTGTTGGCCAGGGTGAGCCCCACCATCCGGGTGGAGTTTTCATGGATCCGGGTGAGCTGTTCCCTGGCGACCGGGGTACCACCACTTGGGACACCGATCAGAGTCATTCTATGCTGATCTAATACTCATCTATTAATATCTATTAGCTGCATCTGAACTAAACGGATAGAAGAACGAATAGAACGATGAAACCATCACTTCAGTTAACCATCTTCAATCATGAAAACAAAAAAAATCAGCTCATATTCCACATATCTTCAACACATTTCAAGCCATGGCATCCATGGCATCCATGGCATTTTGTGGCGCCTCAAAGAGGCCATTTCCTCCTGCACCAGCTGTCGCAGGTCGTCTTGGAGCTGCAGCTTCACCTCTGACAGCGCCGATGCCATGAGCTGCGACATCTCCGACACCGGCGACACCTTAAGGACGTCACAAAGGACGACACGGCGACACGGCGCCGTGGATCGAAAAGCTGAGTTTTTTTGGGAATGTCTGCAAGACTTTGGGTGAAATTGGAGTTTTTATATTTTTTATTGGATGTTTTATTGGATTTTTTATTGGATGAAAATGGATTTTTTATTGGATTTTTTAATGGAAAAATCAGAAATTCCAAGTGATCCAGATCCAATACTCGAAGATCACTGGATGTTTAAAAAAAACAGGTCAAGTCCCTGGATTCCGAAGCACGACCAGCAGACGCCACCATTTTGGGCGAAGGGGCACACACGTTTCGTCCGAATGTCTGGTGAAATTCTATACAGAAAACGGATGAAAACGGCATTTACAGCCATTTAATATCATTTAATCATGTAATCGGCTAAGGGAGATGTTTGAAACAAAACATGAGTCTACAATAGTCTACATTCACCCGTGAGTCTGTTCTCAAGGAGCGACTCCCTCAGTGAACCCTACAGAGCGAATTAAGTTACAACTGCCAAGTCATTCATTTCGACTTCTACCACAGATTGGATACCCTCCTTCTTGTGAGGACAAGCATCTTGGCCGGGTTCCGTTGACCCGGATTTTTTCGCGAGTGGGAATGGAAAGCTTTCTCGGCCACAACACCTAAAATAAGGTTCATGCCTCAAGTGTGTGAGCTGGATCTTGCCCATGCTTTGAAATCTAAGGCTCACCAACGTTGTCAGCGCGGTGACCAGGCCGCTCAGTGCAAGCAACAAACCAGGCAACCAGGAAGTGAAAGAAACAGCCTCGAAGACCATCGGCGCAAAGCCGCCGAAGATACAAACGCCAATGTTGTAGCTGAGACCTACCCCCGCATTGCGCACCTCCACTGGAAATAATTCCACCACCTGTAGGACGTGCATCATGAGAAATGCACCAAACAGGCTGTAGCCCAGTGAATAGAGCGCAACAGCTGACCAGGGGCTATACACCACTGACCACTCAATCATCATCATTAGTGGCATCCCCACTACTGCCATGCAAAGGCCAGCAAAGGTCTGAACCCACGCGGCTCCTCGCATGTCTGTGACCCAACCCACCAAGGGCGCCATGAGAATCACCAGGGAATTGGCACCACAACCTGCCAGGATGCGGAAACTACTTGACAGGCCCTTCTTCTTCATTGACACCAATCCCCAAGTCATGCCACCATAGAGCACCACGGACACAGCAGCTACGGCTCCAAATCCAACAATGATTTGAGGCCAGTAGGAAGCCAACAGTTGCCGTGTCTTTGAAACAGCTGAGCTACTCGACTGCACCTTGGCTTCCAGGAACAGCTCAGACTCGGGAATGCTACGACGCCCCAGCGCGGCCAACGCACCTGGGAAAACGGCTAAGAGGAAGGGAACGCGCCAACCCCAGGAGTGCATGGAATCTTCTCCAAAGAACTCTTCAGCACCAAAGCTCACGAGCTGAGCCAGGAAATAGCCCACATTTGAAGTGATAGGCATCAAAACCAGTGTCCTGGCTAAGACACGAGGATGGCACACCTCCGTGATGTAGGTGGTTACTGATGCAATTTCTCCACCTGCAGAAATCCCTTGAAGCAAGCGCAAGAAGACCAGGAAAGACACGCCAATGGTGCCAGCAACCGGCCCATGCTGGAACGTGGGAAGTAAGCCTTGAAGTACTGTACCACCAAGCATTCCAAAGATCGAAAGAAAGGTAGAGACCTGATATCAACAAACGCTATGCCATTATGATATGCCATGGTGCTATGCCATGATGGTGCTCTCAAATCACACCAAGCCGCATCAAATCAATGGAGATCCAACTTTGAGATCAACAAATTGCCTGCTTTCCCCCGTTTTCCAGAGAGGGTCGTCCACTGCAAATATCAGCATCTACATAGATTACATCCATTTGTAGAACATGTTTTGGGTACGTTAAATTTCAGGTACAGTTCAACAAATTTCAGCGCGCCCCATTAATTTCAAGGCGTTTGCACCGAACATGTGCGAACCCGTGCGCACCTGACCCTCACAAGGAACATGTGGAATTGTGCATACGTTGTACGCTTCTTATTGCGCACTTTTTGCATTCCGATTTCCGTGAGTTTTGTGAGTGGAATTCGCCCAGCCATCCAGAGAAGTGCAATTTGTGGATTTCTGTGTCTAGAAAGAGTACGTTTTCGAAACAGCGCAAATTCAGGAAATTCAGTTACACATCTGAATTTTACGCAAATGTCGGGTTCCTTTGAAGGTCCTGGTATAGATATAAGATAAATGATGTGCATACAGTGTGTGTGTGTGTGGGTGCACATATCGTAAATAATATACAAATACATATACACACATAGTATATAGTATGTATATATATCACTATATATCACTATATCTATACATATATATATATATACACATACTGAAGTCAAACTTGAATGCCCCCTCTTTTTTTCCCCGTGATTCTTGGCGGTCAAACAAACCACCCCAAAAAATGGCCATATTTTCGTCGCGCCTTCCGTCCAAAGAGGTCGCCGACCATGCCCAGCACAACACCTCCAAAGGGCCGTGCAATGAAGGTCATGGCAAAGCCAAGCCATGTAACGACTGCTGAACCTTGGAAGAAATTCGCCTGAGCCATTGGGGATCGGGCACAGCAAGACTTAAGGGTTGCCACAGATGCTAGTTATTTTCAGAAGTAACAGTAATGTAACGCATATTAGATTTGGGGTTGCCAAGTTTCAGTTGTACCCAAGTCCAAATAAGGCAATTATATCAATCAATTGGTTGGTTGAAAAATCTTTGAAGATGTTCGAACCCGGATTGTTTCAACCCTACAAACTCGGACTGTGTATTTTTTGAACTTTGTTCTATATGTACATACACACCTTGCGTATGATACCAGTTCCAAAACCTGACTTCGGACTTGTGCACTGCCAGGTTCAACCCATGACACCCCTGCCTCAAAGTAGGGTTCCAGGAAGCTGTAGAGACAGAATTCATACCATTCCAAAGCATTTCCCAATAGAAGTGACCAATAAGTCTTAACAGCTTGCCACACGGGCCTTTCTTGCGCAGCTCCCATGTTGCTGCGCCCCCCCAAAAAAAAATCCAGCTTGAGCCAAAGCTATGGCCCTGAAACTCTCAGGGCATTTGGGTGGTGGCATCTGGTGAGCCGACTGAAGTCAGGGCTTTTCGTCCGTGTTTCGTCAGTCGCCGACGAAAAAAGGCCGAGCTGCTGCTTGAAGCACTTCTTTGAAGTCCTTTCGGTTTTGGGAGACCATCTCCAGCACCGTTCTCAAGGTCTGCTGGAAACCACGCAGCTGCGAAAATTCACGGAGAAGATTGTCAAACTTCACGGAATACCTGGGACATGACATCAGCTATAACTCTGGTTGCGGTGAAGATTGGCGAAATCTCAAAAGTGGTTGCGCCACTGCAAATCTTGGTTGGTTCCAGGCAGTTCCAGGGTCCAAATGAGGCATCCTTATGTATGCATATATATATATATCATTATGTATCCATATGTAACATATGTAGCCTCCAGTATCATTGGCTCCGCTGGTCTTTTCCAAGGAGCGTCCCGACAGTCACATCCAACTGCTGTTGTCTCAATGTGGCGTTTAGCCGTAGCAACTCCTGTTGGATCAGTGAACTCAGTGAAATATGGCACCTGGAACTGGTCAGAGAGTCTGCATCACGGCTGAAGTCGAGAAACAAAGGCTTTCTCAAAGACTAGAACTGGTATTGAGATAGGGAAAAACAATGAAAAACATGTGATAGAATACCTCTTAACAGGATTGCCGCATGTATTATTGAATCTCCACCTAATTCCATGGACACTGCTCCAGTTTTTCGGACGCTTTGCGTCCCTGGCTGTCCTGAGATATGTGTAATGTAGTACCTCCAGAATAGAGAGAACTGGAACCTGGAAATTACGAGGTCAAATTCGCCGCAAACGTCCTGAAACAATGGTTCTACCTTTTTGTGGGAGCATAGCTGCTGGTCCTCTCCAAACCGAACAATGCTTCGACGCTCTCCCGTCCTCACAGTGCGATCTCAAACGATCACATTCGCTCTCACCTTGCAGCGGCCGTTCAGAAAATCCCAGTTGCCAATCAATCCATGAAAATCATCAACATCCTTTACCATCTGGTTATGACTAACAGTTTGCCATGGAAAATCACCATTTTATAGCTAGGTAAACCTCTATAAATGGGCCATCTATACCATGGCTATGTTAGTCATAACCAGAGGGTAAGTAGAATTGGGGCTCCAAAAACCTTCGAAAACATCCTGTGTTTCACCTTCTTTTCTGGCTCCGAGCGGAGACTGGTCGCCAAAAAAATGGAGCAGTTCTAGCTCAGATGTACATCATTCCACCTTTCTGAGCGTGCTTACGCTGTCTTCCTTACAATTAGAAATTACATGGAAAAATATCATGAAATTATACTACATTGCATCACATTAAAATCATTAAAGCACATCACATCACAGTACAGCACAGCACATTGAGTGGCATTCGGTTCCATTTCATTGCGTTGAGTTACAGTTCATTGCATCGCACGGCATCGCGTAGCATCGCGCATCATGTATGTATACATATATTATATACTGTAATATACTGTATATACTGCAATATCATACAAGCAATCTCGGAAACTCCAGGTTCACGGAAAGAACATCCACAACTTTGGACAGCACATGTTTGCACAACAATGTTGGATGGCAAACTTGGGGGGTATCACTGAAAGGAAAATGACATAAGTGCACAGGTATGACACAACCTTCCAAGGGGGTATCGCTATTTGGAAAGGTCCCATCGCTTACCTCGTGTTTTTTACAATTTCCAGAGACAGATGTCCAGAAACGTATTTAGCAGTGCTGGAGTTTTTTCTGTCCAACATGGTATGAGTCAAAATTGGGTACCCCAATACTTAGACGGTTAAAACAAGTACATGTCAATACGAAAAATCATCAAACATAGACTTAAAGTGGTGATTAAGCATTATTAACCATTATTAACCATTATTAACCATTATTAACCATTATTAACCATTATTAACCATTATTAACCATTATTAACCATTATTAACCATTATTAACCATCAAACATAGACTAAAACCATCAGACGGATCCCCTCATATCCCCTGGGTCTTTCATTTTGACCCGTTTCCCATGGCCCTCCGACATGGCGCGAATTCACCAAGATACTTTGGGGCGAATTCTCTGCCTGTCCCTCCGACATGGCGCGAGGTCCTCCGGACTCGCAACTTCCCAAAGGAGACGGTCTGTCCTTTTTGGTGGGCCGAGGAAAAACATGGGAAAATCATGGAAAATCCGTCTACAAATGATATCAAATGATTATAAATGGAAGTTTATAGCTGGGAAAACCAACGAAATGGGGGAAATTCCATGTTATCTATGTTTGATTACTGGAGGGTAACCTACGATGTCCAAATAGGATCTATTTCATAGCCTCATAGCTTTTCAGAGTGGCGCTTTTTCAAGTCTGGCTAAATCATAGTCATAGCAATTCACTAACCAGTAATTTATCCAGGTAACATGTAGTACAATCAAGGACTGCAAATCATCTACTGGGTCCAGGAATCAGTTGTGGAAAAAAACTCATCAACACCACCGTGCATGATGATAAAGAAACAACAAACATAACAAACTGATAGATCCAATAGTCAAATTTGAGAAACCAAAAAAGCTGATCATGAAGACATTTTTGTAGAATTGGCTCATCCACTAAGCACGGCCTCGCTATGGGCACCTCTCATATATAATATATATAATATAATATATATATATATATATATTCAAAGATCTCATCTTCACATCTCTTGTTCTTCCAGATTCATTTTGAAGTTCACTCCAGTCATTCACGCTTCCGAGGCCCAAAAACCTGAGGCCCTGATTTTTTTTAGGGTGAATCATGGTGAAGAGTCTGTCCCGTCGACGCAATTCGGAGAGGAGTCATCCAGCATATCCACATGGAACATGTGGGGGAAACCCCTATAGTTGTTGGAGGAAATCTTCATTTTAATTGTTTTATATTCTGTTTCTGATTGTTAAATCACTAGTATTGGTGAAATATCGACTAGTCATGACATGTTCTAACCATCAGCGAAAACATCAAAATGAACTGGGCATGCCACAAATCCAAATCCGCCACGTCAAGCTTCTGCTTGTCGCTCATCTCGGAAGGGCCATGAAGCCCAGTCATCTCCACTTTTGGGAACCTGACTGGACGAAAACTGGAAGGTGTTTAATGGGATTGTCATTGCCATCATTGTCTGAGGCTAGCTTGGTTCAATTGTACGAAGAGGGCCTTTTTTGACGGATCGATGAATCATGGAAACCTGTGCCACAGCTTCAAGATGTAGTATCCCAAGTTTGGATTTAATGTCAAATGCAGATTAATAAATCATAAGAAAAAACTGGTTGATTACTTGGATGGTCACCCCCAAAATAGTGATTTCATCTGCAGTCGAAAATGCGAAAAACTTTTGATCCGCGCCTGTCTGCTGGATGCTTGCGATTGCGGCCGCACCGCTGGAAACTTGTTTCCAGGCACCTGGGTACAATAACTGTATGGTTGCTGATCAGGTACTAAGTGTGTCAGATAGATGATCCTCCGCTCCAAAATTATCCAAATATGCTAAAATATTCACTCTTGTGGTATAGTGGTATAATTATTGTATAATACAGGATGTGAAGGGTCTGGTCATGGGATGCGAGAGACTGGCAGGGCAGCATGTTGCGCCTCTCTCAGTGGCAACCGATCATCGCCCAACCTGGCGTGGGAGGAAAACTCACCCTGCAACTGGTCAACTGGTCCGCTTCCCATCTTCCGACCAATTTCATTGCACGCCTTGCCAGCTGGTCTCGGTATGGCTTTTTTTCGTCACGTGCGGAAAGCATTGCTGTGGCGAAAACTGCGGCCCGGCTATCTGTATCTGCTGCGGCGAAATCTGTATCTGATCTGTATGGTATGACACGAAGCGAAGATTTGTAGGTTATCTAATTGGTGGTTTCAACCCCCCTGAAAAATATTAGTCAGATTGGATCATCATCCCAACTATTGGGGAAAATAAAAAATGTTCCAAACCACCAAGCAGTTATTTTAAGATTTTTTAAGGCCATCTGGGTCAGATGCTTCATGGATCAAGTAGCTTCGATGTGACTTAAGGCACACGGGGTGTCACTAATTGTGGCATCATGGATTCTACTCGAAGGGCTGCAGCAAGAACAAAAAATTGGATCGAATCTTGAAAGCATACGCAGTCCGCAGCAAACCTGAAAAATCCCTCAGTTCAAGACTTGTTTCATCGCCAGACGCGTTAAAAATGCGATTGCTTGACAATCGCATCCAAATTGGATGGGAGCCGCTGTTGGATTGAGTTGCTTTGCAGACCCATCACAGTGACATGAATGCTACATGGATCATAGTGCAACAGTCACATTGGTTGCATCACTAGACCCGTCTTACGACCTTAGATTCATTGCATGTTTGATGCTCCCTGGAAAGAAAAACTACCCTCTGGCAATATAACATAACCATGGATAGATGGTTTACCTATCAAACATGGCCATTTTCCATGGCTATATTAGATTACCAGAGGGTAAACGTTGAACCTTGGCGACGCTTTGACATTTAGTATTCTATAGAGATTGTATATAGACATAACATAGACATGATGTACAAATTGCAAAATGAAGTTCACCGTGCCAAGTGAAACCTCTATGGAAAGGCTGAACCATAGAGATTCTTTTGTTACACATATCCATGGACCATGATGCAATGTGCGACGTGCGATGTCTTCATCCCGGCGTGATGCAATGGTACTGGAAGGCACAGGGATTTCATCGACCCTTTAAGTGTTCAACCCCACAATGAGAATCTTTTCACGGCGATGTGAAGCTGCTGATTTCCACATGTTCCACTTCCGGCAAGTTGCCCATCAGCATATCAGGACTGCTGCAAGAGTTCAATGAAGGCATCGAAGGACAGCTCTCCATCTTCGCCGACTTTGGCCAGAATATCATCCATGAAGCTTGCCTGATGAAGCTGGTGATTCATTGGCTGTTCAAAGATGTTCAAAGAGCTTCGTACTTAGCATGCCAAAAAAAATAATCTTAAAGATCTTAACTGGTTGGTGGTTTTAACCATCTTGAAAAATACTAGTCAATGGGAAGGATTATCCCATATATTATGGAAAATCAAATTCATGTTCCAAACCACCAACCAGTTTTTCAGATGTTTTTTGGGCCTTGTCCTGGTCCATGCAGTCTAAAACACCCTGTACTGCATCTCCTTGGAGCACTTGCAATAGATTCTCCTAGCACTGCAGGGTGTGTTGGGGTGGCGGGATGGCTCCTGAAAGCCTCTGGTGATGGCCATGTGGAGGTACCCTCTGGTAATGACTAACATAGCTATTGAAAATGGCCATAGAAATAGTGGATTTTCCCATTAAAACCAGTGATTATCCATAGCTTTTTGTTAACGTTTACCAGGCCGGGTACTTCATCCATGGAAGCCCCATGGAAGCCCCAATCAGACCCCAATCAGAGACCGTAGAACCGCATCCTTCGAGATAGAGCCCACATTGTTCTGATCGAAATCCTTCACGCTGGCGTCAGTAGCAAAACACCCCTGTTGTCCTATGGACAACCTCGATTTATGTGGGGCATTTTGCGAGTTCCAAATTCAAACGCATAGCGGAGTTTATCGCTGATTTGATGTGTTGAAAAACGTACCAAATCCGCTCACAACACTCACATTGACGTACGCCAAATCTCAGGGAACTATGGACTGGATGTTTTGGCATGTCACAACAGCTCCATTTCAATGTTGCTCCAGGGTCTTTCCTGGGCATCAGATCTTATCAGCACTTTAAAGAAAAGTCGCTGGCGACAAACTCGGCAACTCTAATCCGCCACACAGGAAGCGCACCACGGACTCTCAGTCTATCTATGTTATTTAACAACATATCCATACATATATATATATATACACATCCATATGTGTATATATATATACACACATATTATACAAATATATCCATATGTGTGTATGTATATGTATATTATATATATATATATACATATTATATATATATATTTATACACATACATATTATATATATATGTGTGTGTGTAACTATATGTGTGTAATTATCATAATTACATTTACAATCACGCACCTGGAAGGCTGCCCAAAGGATGTCGCGCCGCTCCATGAGCTGTGAATCCATGATGGCAGCCTGGGAAGCCCCATGAAACATCCATGGTAAAACTGGCAATGCCAATAAGCCAATAATAACCCAATGTTCCATTGGTGAAATCAGCGGTAAAATATGGTTTTAAAAAAAAAAAATGTTTTGAATGGTAAAATATCAGTGGTAAAATATGGTAAAACCCAGAATGGTTTCATGATTGGGCTGAGTTTTACCACAGAATAGTCATCCAATCCACTGCTGGGGGAATTGTGGCCAGGAGCCAAAAACTCGCTGTAGTCGATCTCCCCAGAAGCATCGGTGTCAAGCGCTACAAAGGCCTGCTGAGATCATCGTTTCGATGTCAAAACAGGTCAGGCGAATCAAAGCCCTCTTAAAAAATGGTCATACCACAATAGTGACCGTTGGGATTTCCGAAAATGACATGCCAACTCCTTGGTGAAATCCAATAGCACAAGCTGAACATTGTGGCGTTACTGAGTTGTACCCGTGAGTCGAAGCTCTTTTTGTGAAGCTCCAGGGCTTCATAGTGATGGCATCCCCTAGCAATCCCTATACTCCCATCCCAATCAGCATATAATATTATATTATATATATAGAATATATATATAATATAGAATATAATATATATATATATTGATATAATATCATATAATACATCATAATCTAATATACATCGATGATACCATCGATCCAGGAAGATCAGCAAGTTCTTGGTGGGTCTATGTGGCCTCGTCCAACCATTCGGAGGAACGCTCGCCCACCAAGGAGAAGCTCAGTCTGAACTCCTGATCCGAGATCCCAGACCTCTCCGTGTAGCCGGAGCTCCCAAGACATGAGGTGTCCTTTCATACATTGTATGAATAGATATCTGATATTATATAATATATATATATATAATTATATGATATTATATGATATAATATGATATATTTATCTATCTATGTTCTATTTATTCATTCATTGATTTATCTATATTTATCTATTTATTGATGTGTGTACCTCATTCTATTACTTTATAAAGATAAGATGAAAGCCATCTTAAGTGACGGAGTCGAATTGCAGCCCCGGCCCAGTTTCTCATGTGCAGATTTCTCGCCGCAATCCTTTTTGGAGATGGCACCATCACCATTGGCATCGACTGACTCAAAGATCTCTCGCAATTTTTGCAGTTCATAACCTGCAACTCTGGTGAAATCCATCCGAACATACGGATACATACGGCCCTATGTCATGGTCCAAACATAATTAGGGCCGTAGTAGGCATGCCAAACTCCAATGGATCATCCTCTTGGAATGTGCTGAGGAACCGCCCAAATGCCGTGCTGCCGATGTCAACACCGCCTGTAGCAAGCCATGTTGACAAACCAATTAGCAGTACCCACCCAGGGGGGTAAAATCAACCAACCCCCATGGAACAAGATACCATACCGCCATTAGGGGTTAGATTTTTGATATAATCAACATCAACCAACATCAACCAACTGTTGGCAGGAAAGACTTCACAAAAAAGGACAGAAACTCGTCCAAGTTTGCCTTCTTGAGCTGAGAGGACTGGGTAAACTTCTCCACATTTTGCACGATTTCGGAGATCACCTTGGCTCCCCAAAAAACCCAAAAAACAGGCACTTTTTGTGGCCAAAATTTATGGATGGTGTGGGGCGGAGTCCCGTGGGGTCCGGCAATGCTTTGTGGGTGGTGCCGGCCTGGCTGGAGATGGTCTGAGCGGTAATGAAGGCATTGAAGCCCTCCTGAAACTCGGACTTGCTGATGATCCCATCCTCTCAACGTGGCGAACAACGGCTCGGCTGTTTAAGCGCTTCGGAAATGTTTCAGTGCGAAGGACAGATCCTGATGGTAGTCCTTTGGGATCATCCCAAGTTTTTAGTTGATGGCTGAACGAAAAAAGAACCAGAGCACGGAAGACCCTCCCACCTCGTCTAGGTCTAAGCGGGCGAACAACTCCTCAACCTGCTCTTCTTTCTGGTTGGTCCCATGGCTCAGCAAATAGTCCCGAAGTTCCTCAAAATTGCGATCCAGCAATTCGACCTATGCACTTTTCATACTGGCGATTCCACTCAATACACTCTTTGTAGTACAGTAAAAGCTGTTCATTTGAACATCTGTCATCGCAGAACCCTGTGCCCAGCTGTCCTGCATATCAACCGTTCCAGAACCATCTTTGTCAACATGAGTGAAGGCACTGCGAGGTTCCTGCAGCCCATCCAAGAACTCATGATACAAAAGTCTTTTTCGGATTTCGGAACTCCTGAAATTCTGCTTTCCTCTGATCCCCACTCGCTATGGGCTCATGGAACCGCGAAATGATCGTGGCGTTCGGAGATTTGCCCCTGCAGCGCCTGGGTCTTGAGGAACGGATCCGCAGCCAACTGCTTTGCACTCGGCCTTGGGGAATCAAACATGACCGTCTCAGAATTCCCTTGGAATCCCCCGTTTCCACCGGTATGGGCCTGGTTTTGTACGGCACTGCAAGGCATCTCTGAAGGAAGTCCAAAGCACTTCGATTCAGCCCTTTGACGCGATCTCCTGAGCACTAAAACGGAGGCGAAGATTTTGAGCCGTGCATATTCCGTGAGGGTTGAGAAGTTGAGGATCAGGACGAGGACGGAGCTTTCATATTCCATGAGATTTAACCAACTGACAATCAAAAACATCGATATCATATGGATTTGAAAACACAGAAGCCAGAAGGAACCCTGAAAACAGTTTCCCAGGGACACCAAGATCCCTGCTGGCCATGTCAGAACGTATATCTCATTCTGTGACTATGAGAAAATCCTGACCCGGAAAAAAAATATCAAAATACATCAAAATCATGTTTGTTCTACGTGAACCAACACACCCACCCTGCGTACTGCAACTGTATAGTCGCAGCACCTCTACACACTATATATAACTGAAAATACAGTAGTTCTTCTCCATATTCTTCTCTGTTAGATCTGAATAATCCCATCCCCCTAATATGAAGCACCCCCATTCTATGGTCCCAATGCGGAAATCCCCTACATCCACCATGGTTTCTAGGCGATGCATCGTCTGAAGGGGCTCCTGTCCAGCCTGGCAGTTCCGCCTGGTCTTCCACATATTCCACCAGCTCTTCCAGGGAATAGGGTAGACCACCCTTCAGCAGGCAATAGATGATCACACCTCGAGCTCTCTCCGATCTCTGCGATCTCTTGCTGGGAGTTTCTGTGTGTTTTTGGGCTTTTTGGGATGCTACTGGGCTATTTGAAATTGAAAGGATGATAGAAGATATGAACCAAGGATGTCAAGCTGTTTTCTGGAGCAAGTGACCCAAAGACCAGATATCGCAACGAAAGTCGTAGAACTTTCGCCGACTGCGGAGCATCTCGGCATTCAGAACGGCCATGACTTCTGGAGCCATGTATTCGGCAGTGCCGACCTAAACCAAGGCTGGAGCTGGTCTTAGGAGTTTCAAGCCATTTCAAGCCCCTGCTTATTGAGAATGTCAACAAAATGTCAACGACATGATGACAACTGCTGATGTGGTGCTGCTGCTGGTGCTGGATGGTAATGGACCAGGCCAGGCGGACTTTTTTTGTGCTGGAAATCCCATATTTTTGCAGGATCTCAACATGTTTCTCCAGTGTGAGTTTCCGACCATCGCTGCCAAGAGGCAAAGGAATCCATCGGAGGGATCTCATTCATTGAACCATCTGAGAAGCGGGACTTGATGTGGCTGATCTGGTGGCAGATGCCTTGAAAAGCCTTCGGAAAATCACCGAAAAATCACCGAACGATTTTCGAGGGAAAAAAATCACTGAGCTCGAAATGGGTCCAAAAGGATGGACAGTGCCGCCAAGGCTGTACTATGCTGTACTTCTGTTGCTTCTGTCTCAACATTCGTACCAAATCATGCCACCAATGCCACCAGTGCCACCAGTGCCACCAGGGGCCACCGGCACTGTGCCTTCGTCTTGTGAGAGACACCAAAATCAGCCAGGCGCATGGGTGTGTCATTGGCAGTATGCAGCTTCCTTGGGGAAGCACTGGGGCCAGGAGGCTGTAAAAAAGGTACCCTGGTAAGCGCTCAAAATCAGACCCATTTCCGCGCGTCAGTATTTGCTTTATGATCTTTATATAATTTTATTGTGTTTTGGTTTCCAACAGTCATATGAAAGATGGTATATCATCATATATATCATCACATATCATCATATATCTCATCATATTATCTTGTTGGATCATTTAATAGATCGATCTTTCAGCTTTGACCGCTGCGGCCTCGCCAAGCAGCCGAACTAAAAGCACGTTCTCGGGTTTCAGGTCCCGATGGCACACTCCACGCGAATGGCCTAGGAGGGTCGTGACCCATGGGCCCGGCAGGTCCATTGCTTGACTCTACCGCACAAATGGCCATTGAAGGACGATCATCCATATTGGGGATATCCCATTAAAGCAGACAAACCCATATCCAATCATTGATTCACATTGTGCAGATGTTTCAAAGATGGACAAATATGATCAAATATGCAAATATGGACAAATAACGGCTGTAACAACACAGTGTGACTGTTAGGTGATGATAAGTTGATGATAGTTGGATCGAAATAGGATTGTCCAACAATCATTCAACTATCATCCACTTATCATCCCCACTTACCATCCACTTATTATCCCATTATCATCCTACTATCGTCCCATTATCCCTTTATTATCCCATTATTATCCCATTATGATCCCATTATCATGGACTAATATCATCCGCTTATCCACTCCCGCCATGGGCCATGAAAAAAACGTTGGCTTCTTACAGGAGTTCGCCACGCGGCAGTAGACCAACGCTCGAAGGATTTGGTCCGCCGTGTGCCGCGCAAAGGTCACGTTGCCTGGTGACGACCATGGCTTTTCGGTCCGGATTCGATGGTCCCAATGTGGAAATCCCCGTCAGACACCATGGTGTCAATGGTGTCTTGGGAGGTCTGAAAATATTATGAAGGGATGAAATATGATTCGAAATATATTGTGATATTGATATTATATATAATATAATATATCCACACATATATCAATGTCCATGCATTTCTAGGATCTAAAAGCCATCCCAAACTGGAGCTTCAGAATACCCGGTAGATCTGGTTGTGTGCTATCCTCATGGGATTCCCCTGGATTTCCCGAGCAGACATCAATCATAATCAAAAATTAGTCTTGCAATGTGCAAATTCCCAAATCATATTGGCATTTATATAGTTATCTATAGTGTAATCTATAGTTAATGGGGTTTGTAATATCTATAGTTCGAACATGTGCCTTGCATCTTGGTCATGCACTGCTGCAAATCTCCGCCAGTACACAACTCCGTGACAATGTAGATGTCCTGCAGAGAGGATTTATGTCTCGTTGAACGCAGCCTGCCTTGGAGAACAGTCATGACAGTTGTGGGTTGCCCATCGGAAAATATCTGAAAGTTGTTGCGGAGCAAGGAATTGTTGCTTATATTGCTGCGATTATCTTAATGCTTGCGTCCTTCATGTTGCTTCATGAAGTCGAAGAAAGACAGAGAGAGCCAAAGAGTTAAAGACACCGAAGAAGGAGAAGAGAAAGAAGAGAAAGAAGAAGAAAAAAAAACAAGAACCACGACGACGACGACGACGACCACCACCACCACAACAACCACAACCACAACCACAACCACAACCACAACCACAACCACAACCACCACAACCACCACAACCACGACCACAACAGCCACAGCCACAACCACAACCACAACCACAACGACAACAAGAACAACGATGACCACAGCAACAGCAACAGCAACAGCAAGAAGAATACAAGAACAAGAGCAACAAGAATAAGAAGAAGAACAAGAATTACAAGACTAACAACAACCACAACTGAACACAGAACTCAAGTCCTTGAAATCCTCATAAGCTTCGAAAAAGTGCAGCACCCGTGGGTGGTCTAAAGTGCTGAGAACGGTGATCTCCATGCGTAATTGGCCCAGATCTTCACAGCTGTCCTTTGACACTTGCCTCGTTGAGCGAGAGCGAGTGGAGCTCGAAAGCTGCAGGAGCTCCGGCACCGGACATCACTAAATCCACAACTGGAGGTACAGCTGTGGGAAATTTCTCAGATCTAAATATATATATATATAATTATATAATGTGTATGTATATATATATGTATATATGTGAAACCGCTGGTTCATTTGACCATTCGATTGCCTTGGGGTCATAACAGCCACTTCGCTGTTCGGTCGATGCCTGATTGGCTCAAGGGCCCAACTTTCAGGAACGCGGGGAAAAGGTGAAG
>Ga0126342_10003801_pt1 | contig 25306 bp, 28 predicted proteins | sample Cyp1metagenome_FD_92528 | JGI IMG/M metagenome (GOLD analysis project Ga0126342, IMG submission 92528) | Coral microbial communities from Lord Howe Island, Old Settlement Bay, Australia - Cyphastrea 1 metagenome | ecosystem: Host-associated > Invertebrates > Cnidaria > Coral ... | reverse complement strand
CTGTCCCAGGGGGTTGCGCCATCTATTTAGTAGTGAAAAAAAAACGAGAAAAACTATTGTTGAACACACATCCCCGTTATTTTTTCAACGCTTTGATGACCGAAATGTCCGGTCCCGGAAGAAAGGATTTAAATTAAAAATGGGGTAGATGGCGCAATTTGGCCCATTTTGCACATGTAGGGTTGCGCCATCTTCTGGGCACTTTTGCTGTTTCGGGTACATATCCTAAAAAAAACAAAATCACTGTTAAATAGATGGCGCAACCACCTCTGAAAAAGTAGGTCTGAGCCATGTACTTTGAACCTGGAGTAGATAAAATCACGAAAACTCTATCGTTTGGATTGGAGCCCTCCCTCCTTGGGGATTCTGAGCGCCCCCACCGGCGCGGGCAAGGGTCGTGGTCCCAGGCGCAGCTGTGGACGGAGAGACCGCTCATCCAAGTCTGTGGCGGTTCAAGGGAACTCTTACAGTTGAAACCCCTAATTGACGGTTAAAAAAATATGTTTTAAAAATAACACCATGGTGTATTCCCGATGTTTTCCTCTAAAATCCATTGATTCGAAAACTGAAGTGGATCATGCACGGATAAAAGGGATGCTTGATGTACTCAACCAGAGTGATAGCTGGAAATGAAATGAAATGGGAGGCTTTAATCCAGAAGCAAATGTTTAGATTTAATCAGCAGGTCTAGGTATGGGTCATGCGTCATTTTTACTAGGCAAAGGGTACCACAAAGCACCTGGTCACTTCAAACCCATAGATTGCTTGATCATTGAAAAATGTTCAGCCTTTGGCACTGGTGGATCAAAGGGCACAGGAAGCTTAGCAGCTTGCGTTTTACAATTGGCACTACCAGCTACCCTCTGGTAATTTAACATAACTATGGAAAATCACCATTTTTCATGGGAAAATCATGGAAAATCCACTATAAATGGCCATTTTCAATAGCTATGTTAGTCATAACCAGAGGCTACCCATGTTGGACCATGGCCTAAGCCCGGTGGAGGTCTCCATTGCCGCGGCGGCGGTTCCACCAACTCGACATGTGGCGCTGCTGGCGGGCACAACTGGACCTCAGACCTGGCGGTTCCGGCGAAAAAACGTGGCAATGTGGGGCAAAATGTATATGGTTAATAATGGCTAATAATGGGATAATCTATATTAATAGTGGTTAATAGTGGTTAATCATGATAATCAATAATGAACTAACATGGGTAGCCTCTGGTAATGACTAACATAGCTATTGAAAATGACCATAGAAATAGTGGATTTTCCCATGAAAAATGGGTGGATCTTTCCATAGCTATGTTAGTTTACCAGAGGGTATCTACCTATCTATCTGGGTCTTCCTAGCTATAAATAAAACTAAGTACATCCATACATTACATTGCATTATATTGCATTACATTACAGTAGATTACATTCCAATCATTGCAGTACAGTATGGCACGTTACAATACAGTACATTACAGTATATTACATTGGATTAGTACATTAGACAATTAGACTACAGCAAATTATATTACATTACATTACAGTACATTACATTATGGTAAATTACATTCTATTACATTACAGCACATGTCATTACATTCCAGATCATTCCAGCACAGTACTTTACATTGCAGTACAGTACATTACAGTACATTACAGTACAGTATATTGCATGTCATTACATTACAACTTGAAACTAGGTCACAAGCACATATGCAGCTTCAGGCTTTAGATGTGGTGCCAGGACAAGAACAATCGCACACGCATGCACACGCAACAACTCGAAGAGCCAAGCCAGCTGCTCAGCAGGCCCCAACTCAAAAACATTCAAACATATCCAAAAATCCGGTACCTTAAAAGAGAGCCAAGAAAACACCTTGTTTTCTTCCGCTCCTTCGGAATTAAAGTATGTTATATCCCAAAAGCCAGCGAGGCCTCCCAGGGCGACCCGGAAATGGAGGTGGTTCTGGGCCTGGAATGAAGCCAAGTCGTTGCTAAAAGCATGGGGTCTGTTTGGGGTTATTTGAAGTAATTCTACTGGAAGCAACATGAAGCAACTTCCATGAAACAAGTTGATGAAAATCAAGTGCACACTTCTGGCAAATCAAGTGATAGTCATGAATGTTGGTCTTGTTTGAAAAGCCTTTTCACGATTTTTCACGCATGATAGCAATACAATTCTTCCCTGCGTTTACTCTCAGAAGCACCTGGTTTCCGTTCGACTGCTACTACACATATAGTATTGGAAAGTTCTGCTGTGGAATCTCGAAGCTTTAGTCGATGTCAATTGGATGATTTCACCCTATAGTTTGAGCAGCGAGAACTTGAAATCCTCACTAAAAATGACCTCTACGGATGGAACATGATGGAACCACAAGGCAAAAGAACCACACCACTGGGGTTTGTCCAAAAATGTGATTTTACCCACCCGGTGATGTGTCAAGAATTCCATTTTGAAAAATGGCTGATTTTGGGGTCAAGGTATCCCCCCCCACCTCGTCTTGCCATCAAGGGGGCAGCGTAAAACACGCCGGGGCTTTGTCTGATGGCTTTGAGATTCAAGTTATTCCAAGCTAACCAAGAACCATTTTTCAGGATCCGCAAAGACAAAAAAATGAATGCGTGTCTTTCAATCATCGGCATCTACTTTTTTTCATGGCATTGGACCTTCTTTGGATTGCTGTAGTCATACTTCATGTCAGTCGATGCCACTCCAAGGATGGGACGTGTTGAAGAAACGCGCCCAAACGCGCGGGCTCCGAATTCAGTGAAACGGGGAAGGGCTGAGAAACGGTGGCGCAAGATGAAGGAACCTGATGATCCAGCCATGATTATCCATGATTCATGCAATGAATAGATCCAAGATGTTCAAGCACCAAAGAATCTGCTAAACGAATCTAAACGACTATATTTGGATGGTATTCAACGATCAACTTCACTCAGAGTTCCATCTTCCAGCATAGGGACCCTTTGACATGGATCCCACTCTCCACTTCAGACTGCGTTTGCAAAAATGGCATGATGGTCCCAAGATAGATGGAAAATGATGGAAATGGTTCTCCCAATTTAAAAGGTTTCCGTATGTAAAAGGGGACCACTGCAACTGTTTCAACTGCCAAGACAAGAAGCTTCCAGGGCACACCCCATGCCCTTTTCCTGGTCACGCGCAGGGTCAGTACAATCACATTGTGTCGCGCGTCTCGTGAAACGGAAATGACCTGCGGGGATGCAATTCCGCCAGTAACTGACAGTGGTCAAATGGTACAAGGACGATTACAGCTGGTCCGTGCTGGTCCGGCTGACATTCTGCGGCGCTACGGCTGTCCCGTGGGTTTTTGGTCACGTGTCCGTATTGGAAGGTCTTCTTTCGGTTCTTTGTAGGTTCACAAGGTTCAAACGGCGGTCAAATCTAGTGTCCCGGACACACTGAGATTACTGACCCTAACGGGTGTCATGTTTGGCAGTTTGGCATTCTAAAAATGTCGGTTTTGTGGGTACCCAACGGGTTGACCCACGGGCCAAGTCTACGGATGAAACGGGACGCCGAGCGATCCATTTTGCGTTCAACTGAAACAGAAGGTGGTGACGCTTGGCGCATTGCACCACTTGGTACAGCAGGGCTGGGCATCTAATGGTTTCACCTTTGTACGAGTACTATGGTTACTTCCACTCTCATGAAATTGAACTTCAGCTCTCACTATCTTGGCTCAGCTTTGTTGCAACAAGAAGCTTCCCAGCCCTGTTGAACAGTTCGCAAATACAACAACTTGCTCACCCTTTGAGTGCGAAGTTGCTTCCAATGCAATTCCCAATCCAGATCACCAGTTGGTGAAGGGATCCTGCGACCTGATACCCAGGTCGAATGGATGCGATGAAGCGACACCATGGAGTTTGTCCAAAAATTGGGCACACCAAAATGTCATCATTGGTCATCATGTTCCCATCAAAAATCTTCAAAAATAGTCAACACTTGCCCTTTTTATTGGGGAATCACCGCCTTTCTCTGCACCCAAACTGGTCTCCTTTTTTGCCGAAACGGCTCCAGGCGCCCCAACGCATTGACAGCAGGAGGCTCTTGGTCTGAATCTGGATAGTCATCAAAGTTGCTAGTGTCCGTAGCACCCTTCACCGCGGGCCTCGTGAAGGGACGGGTCAAGTCTTAGATTTTCGGGATTTTGTCATGGTTAGAGGGGTGACATGGTGAATCTTAAAGAAAGGGAAATTGCATCAGCTTCAAACTCTCCGCTGGAAATGTTTTGGTCTTGGCATCCCGACTTGAAAGGCGCTTCGATTTTCTTTGCCAGCAAATCCTCCCAGCTCAGGTCCTGAAGATCGTTGTGCCAACAGTGCAACCTTTTTCTGGCACAGATACAGTAGGAGTTGTTGCAACCCTTTATCATGAATGGGGATGTGTCAAAATATTAGTACTCTGGTTAAAATACAGCAGCTGGTTCACATGATTTCATATGGATGTGCATTCCCACAAATGTTCATATGCCTATATATTCAAACTAACCCATCTCTTTGAGATAGGAAAGACATGAATGCAAGGGGTGAACCGAATCCCTGAGATAATTAGTACAGGAAAATGGGCCTGGGGTGTCCAATGTGTCAGTCCTTGAACCATTTGTGCTCCTTGATGTCTGCTGCGCCATTCTTCAGGTTACCGAACCGCTTGCCTGGTGGAGACTCATCAGTACTCATCTAGCTAAGCAGCTGAGGTTGAGACCTGCTGGCTGACAAGGAATCTTATTCCATCTGGGTTTGTCTGAAAATATGGTATACCATGTGATGCACCATGCTATACCTCAAATTGTGATGCTATAGGGAAAATGATGATAACTTACCCTCTGGTAATTTAACATAGCTATTGAAAATGGTGATTTATAGTGGATTTTCCCATTGAAAATGGTGATTTTCCATAGCTACGTTAAATTACCAGAGGGTATGATAACCTATTGGCCTATTGAAATTGTACCTCAGCCGATTTCCAGATCTGCCAGTGATACCTGGAGTGACCATCGCCCCCTTGAGTTCCAGGCCCAAATCCGGGGTAAGCAGCTTCTTCACCAAGCTCTTAGCCTCAGGAAGTCAAACTGTTTGTGAAGCAATCAATAGATATGCAGGTTTTAGTGGGAAAAACATCAATTTTCATGGATGATTTTCCTTTGCCGTGTTTAAATTACCAGAGGGTATGGGAATTCGATCTTCATCTGCCATGTTGGATGTTCCACTCCCAGCTAGTGGATTATCGCAGGGTAATGATTTCTACCAGACTTTTGATTGTTGGTGAGTTATATCCCAAAAAAATAATCCCATCAACCCCACTATCCAATAATTATATTATCATATCCCCACTATATCCCCATGCCAAAGCACGATTTAGAGACGGGTTCCCTATCTGCCGGTCAGATGGCCTCCTTGTGAAAGATCTTCGGGAAGGTTATCTTGCCGGCCTCAAAAAGCGGACAGGTTCCCGTTCGCCCAGCGCTCGCGCTTGGTTGGGATCATCCAGTGTCAAATTAGCATAGAACAAACAGCAAGAAACAAGCAAAACCAAAGTATGCTTAAAAGTCATTGAAGTCCCCAAAGAACAGCAAATTGATGTGCTTGAAACCCTACAGCATCATTCGGCACACATTCTGGGGGCCGCATCTCTCTCCCCTAGAAGAACAATGTCATAGTCCCAAGTAAGACATCTTCCCATGTTGAGCGCAGGACCAAGATCTTCTGATAGATTCCCATCCTTAGACCATCAAGGAGGGTGACGTCTGCAACCCGCGATGGTGGCAACACCAAGTGCTTGCATCATGCAATAGATGGAAGATATCCTGTGAGGAGCCGGGGCCACACAAACCTTTCCGGCGGGAAAAATAGCAGACATGTAGCAGTTGCATCCTCCCTGGTATTTTCCAGTGCCATCTGTTTAGCTGATGGTAATTCAAAAGAAGAAAACATTGAATTTCGGCATGTGTGCCATGGTCAACACATGCCAAAAATGATTTATCTTCATCCCACCATTCGGCTATTTCTGGACCCCACATGGCCATCCTATCGGAATGATGGCCATCTTCCACATGGCCATCGCCGAGGTGCGGATCCTCATCGACAAAGGGCGGATAACCAACAATCATCTCGTAGATCAGAATGCCTGGCTGGTGCTGGTCTATGGAGAAAAACATGGAAAAACCCATGGGCCAGGCCGCCATTCCCATCGGTCTACGGTATGTCAGAATCATCTCTGATAAAAATTGGTCTTGTGATGTCAGATTGTGTAGCAATAGTATTTCCCTCCAATAACCAACCCATGGGGGGTCAACTCACCCGGCCTAGCGTCCACCAGTCTACCGGCTTGCCATGCCTTGAAGCTGTTGCACATCCCCATTTTCCGCTGCACAAATGCATCAAAAATCAGCCAAAATCATCAATGGATTGCTGGAGGTTCCCCAAATTTCAGCTCAGAATCAGGGGCTCAGACCCCTTGTTGAGCAGGACTTCAGGTGCGATGTACTCAGGAGTCCCACACAAGGTGTACGTTCGATGCCTCGGCCCAGGTCGGGATCCCAAGGCGGAAGATTTCTGAGGTTGGACCTTCGAGTATCTTCATTCAAACATATTCACATGTCACATATTCCAACACATATTATATTATAATGATATATATATATATAATATATATATATATATATATTATACGTATATATACATACAGTAATTAATAATCATACATAATTATATATATATATTATATACACAATTATACACACATGAATATGGATTGTCCATAATATGTTCCATTCGTTGCCTGACTTTCTACCATCAGTCACGGTTGAGTGTCCCAAAATTCTTGTTCCTTGTTTCCCCTCACTGTCCTCTTCAAAAGGCGAAAACATAACCTGGTTTACCCTGAGCCCCAAAGATGACTTATCATTCTTAGTTTTGGTCCCAAAAACCATTGAGGTTGTTTGTTGTTCATTACGCTCTTACTGAACATCAGGGTTTCTGAAAAAATCGGGTAACAAAGAAAACACTGGTTGATCAACATTTTCCCCATCAAAATTGCCATGCCATCTCCAACCCCCACAGCATGACTCGATCCCCAAAAGGTCCAAGGAGCTCTATGACTTTGGCAAAGCCGAAGTCCGTGAGCTTCACATAGCCTGAGAGATGCTGCTGAAAGCTGCAGGAAAAAAACAGAATGTGACGCCTTTGGCAATATTTGGCAATGGGAAATCTATCTCCAAATGGATGTTTAGAGCAGGAAAATATGGTGAAAAATCCATGACGTGGTGGTTTAACAATGCCGAAAATCAAAGTCTGATGTCTTTCAGATGTGTCTTCTCTTCAGTCTTTCTTGAGTTAATGCTATCAAACTCCATACACCTATTTTGCCGTCCCTTCTGGGACTTCTGGGCTGTTGAGTCACACCTCCCAAACCAACAAATCATCTTCCCGTCGTTTTGGGTTTCCCAGCCGTCCGCATTGGTCAAGATGTTCTCTGGCTTGAGGTCACGGTACACAATGTTCAACTCATGACAGTACCTGTGGAAATTGGCTGATCAGAGGCAGCCCCGGCTCCAGCTCCAAGCATGTGCAGCTGCGCAAGTTTCAGTGGAAAACTTGTCACAAAAATCATCGAAAATCTCGCAAAAAATAGTCCCAACTTGAGTCAAATCTCAGTCTGTATGAAAATTCATAGGTTTGAGGCGATTGGGTTCCCATCAAGACCGGACAGCTGGGCACTCGAAAATGCAAGTGATCTGTGCTGCGTAGAAGAGGGACTGCTCATTTTCAAAGCGGCCGGCCTGCCAGAGTCACTGTTGCGGGTGGCCGGTGTCCAAGTTCTACGTCAAACATGGTAAAAAGATGTAAAAACCTTCACCATATTTTACGCATCATTCACACGTGTGAAAAGCAAGTATGCACAGAACCAATGGGTGGTTTTCTTTTCTTCACACGTCCCAGCTGTTGCAAGGTTGCCACCCCATTGAGCAGGAGTCAAACCTTCCGCAAATGTGTGAAGAATTCACCGCCAACGATGTACCTGAAGCAACTCAACATTCGTGATAACACCACATTGACTAGGCAATGGCTTTCAGATCATAAATGTGATTTAGTGCTTTTAAATGTGATGTTTGGTGTTTTTCATGTGTTGTCAACCGACAAAAAAATATGAGTCATGTGCGATAATCCACCAACTTTTTCATATTGAAACTTGAAACAATCACTTGCCACCTACCAGTGACGTTTTATCACCAAGCTTTGGATTTGGTTTCACCATGGTGAAGCCACGACCCTAGACCCTCAGCCAGGGAACTCCAAGACCATGTAGATGTAGCGAGGATCATGGAAGGAGCCAAACCTGTACGGCTGGGGCAGCTTGACGGCATCATCTATGAATATCAGTTAGATCTGGTTATATAGATCCATTGAGCAAGTAAAGTAAATAGAAGCAGAGTTGACTATAAACAATCATCATCTTCAGCACATATCTTCACTCTTTTTGAACTATACCAAGCATCGAGTGTTTCCACCATGCCACGTGCAGAGCGTCACCGAGTGTCTGTCAATGGGTCCCCGGACATGTTGACGATGAAGGGATGCTGCAGCTTGGCCAAGATCTGCTTTTCGCTCATGATATGATCCACCTAGTGATGCAGCTTGGGCTGTTACTGGGCCTATGGGGGACGACCCTTCTGGGCATCTTTTTGGGGGGGGACCATGTGGTCCCCAACTGGAATGACCAACTTGTTGGGGTTCAGCATTTTAAGCCCGGTTTTCCGTTCCCATGTTGCCACCAAGTACAATGGATACCCTGATATGAGGACACACCAGAGGTTAAGAATGTAGATTTTACCACCTGCCCTGCTTGTAGGGATTCTGACCCACAGTTGTTCCTATGGGATGGCACCAATCGTGCAAAGTCGCAATGATCACTTGCCACAGTAGCTGTGGTTTGTCTGAAAATGGGGGACCCCAATTATATGGCCATTTGCATAGGGAATATGAGGTTCTTAATCAGAAGATTTGGGGGGTCCCCTAAAATGTTCAGGTCCAAAATGTCCAAACCCAAACGACATCGCCATTGCACCTGCTTCATCTTGATGATTGCGGCCTTTTTAAGTGTCTTCAAGGCATAGTGTCTGCCATTGCCTTTGTGCGTCACGAACCTGCGGAGATGGTCAAAAATGGTCACAGAATTGGTTTAAGGGAAAGTTTACAGGGAACAAAACACCCTTCTTTATGGTAAGCATGATATCGTCATGATATCCTGTGACCCTTCAAGCACAGGGAAACATCCCGAGAGGCACCCCTTCTTGGTTGGTTCATAGGGGGTTCCCTTATTGGATTCGTCCCATGGTCCGTATTGAGCCACTTGGTATAACGCAACAGCCAACCATCAACCATCATTTCTGGGTTGTATTTCCATGGTTCGCATTGTTTTTGTTTTATCTACTCATTATATATATAGCCATTGTCAACCAACAACAAATCATCCCTTCTGAAGTATAGTCCCTTTTTGTCTTTAACTAGCTATTGACTGTAGCTTCATTACAACATCAACCACCAACGATGAAACTGGGCTGCCAATGCACCCACAAAACAACATCAAAATGTGTCATTTAATGTAATTGAGTATTTACGAGTACTCGTCCATGTTTTCGTGGTATATCATTTGGTTAGATACTTAAGTGGACGATTAACCCACACTTTGAAATGATTTGGAGTTGTTATTATATATATAGTATCATCATTGTATATCATCATCATCATCATCATCATCATCATCATCATCATCATCATAATCATCATCATCACGATTGTTAGTGTTATTCTTAATCAGTATATAGTAACATTGTTTAACAATGTTTAACATAATCTCATGCAATATATTATATACCCTCTGGTATCTCTGGTTATTTAACATAGCCATGGAAAATCACCATTTTTAATGGGTAAACCTCTATAAATGGGCCATTTCCCATGGCTATGTTAAATAACCAGAGGGTATATGGAGATGTTCCCCCACTGCCCCCGCCTGACGCGGCCGAAGGCTCCAGTACCAAGCGTCTTGCCGAGACTGAAGTCGCCGACGGACTCGGTGGCGTTTGGAGCCATCGAAAATATCGAAAGGTACTGTGGTGAACCCCAGGAAAACACTCATAATATATACTACTGGAATCATGGTTAGTAAGGGAAATCATCCCCAAATGGCCTTATTTCAGGTTAGTGAATTATTATAATTTATCCGGATAATATATACTCATAAACCTACCATGTTCATTTCAAATGGATGGTTTACACTGGTTTACACCATCCATTTTTTGGTCATATGTGTGGATGGTTTATAATTTGCTTACCACATTAGATGATTTAAAGAAACCATAAGGAACTGACATGATATAGATATAGATTTAAATAGGTTACTTTGACTGGTAGGTCATCTTATGCGACGGATATTTTGGGACCAAAAATGGTCAGTCAACTGATGTCCGATAAATGAACCGTGCAGTTAAAAACTTTTTCGAACCACCCAAACCTTGAGTCAATACACACTGAAATTACACAAGGAATTGGTTACCCTCTGGTAAATTAACATAGCTATGGAAAATCACCATTTTTAGTGGGAAAATCCACTATAAATGGTCATTTTCAATAGCTACGTTAAATTACCAGAGGGTATATACAAATTGGCAATTCAAGTTGGGCTACACACAGCGATACAATAGATACAATAGATCGATGAAAGTAACGGAAGGAAAGCGCTGGTTGGGGGTGTCTCCAAAACTGGAGGGGATGCCTCTCAAAATATTAATAAAATGGTAGCTCCTTGGACACACCAAGTTTGGAGGATGCAAAACGGCCAACTGCCAGAATCGCGCTGAGCTTTCGGCAAGCTTTTCCCCTGACAGATCCATTTCCTGCAAACGTTGGGCGGGTGGCACCTGAGTTATCAATCATTGATGGTCCACTTTTGGGGTTAACAGCCGCAGGTCCACTGAAACGCTGTGAGTTGGGTGTCTCTGCGTCCTGGTTGAAGCCCACTGGGCATGTTTTTGTCAATACCTACAGTGCCCTGTTTTGATGATGTTTTTTCTCACCAGTCAGCGGATCATAGTGGATCACTCAAGGCACCCTAGACCAATATATCCATATCCTGTTTTTCCCAGGCCCAAGATTCGAACTCTAACACTGGCACAGCAAGTTAGAGAGATTTGAAATATTTGGAAATCAATCTGTTGCAATGTACCGGACCAAAATGGATCTTTCATTGCCAGCCTTTACCCAGGGAAATCCTGCACAACCTCCTCCCGCGTCGCACCCTTCGCGCTGGCGGGTCAACTGTGCACTGAGTTTGGTGAAGTCTGTCGTCATCACACAGCTTTCAAAGTTGCGGGCGATTTCACATCTGCTTCCATACGCATCCGCAAGTCCATAGCCACATCCACCGTGACATCCGGGGCTCCATCACCGGAAGCACCCCATTATACCCCATTTCAATGTCTTTTCCACGTTGTAGCTGCCCTTAATTGAAAACTTCACCAAACAACTTCAAGGCATCACTGAAGGGGCCGGTGGCAGCTGCTCAATCCTCATGTTGAACAGAGGGGCGTCTTGAAATACCCGAGCCAAACAATACGGGAACCGAAGTAGGAGTACGCTGTTTTGATGACCTGACAACAAGAGCTGGTTGAGGAATCATCCCTCAGAGAATCCCCTACCAATCTAGGTTGTCCTATGTACAACTTCCTGGTTGCCAACGGCATTTTTTTTATGAAACATGGAGAAACATGGTCAAACATAGTGAACCCCCTATGTTTGTCTTGCGTGTTGCTTCACCACAGCTGCAGAAACCAGTGAAAACCAATGCATGGTTTACTTGGTTTACTAATCCCATTCCCCGGATATTGAATACCCCATCTCAAAACCCTGGTTAGTCTAAGTATTCGCGGATATTAGCGGGAAGGAACTATAAAATGACCAGCCAGTTTAGTGGCTTTAGTGGCCTCCTAGAGCTCAGACCCTGACCATACCCTGATCAACTGCCGCGCCCTGTAGCTCCTTCTCTGTCATGGTGAATGTCTGCCCCGAGAACCACCCCCAGTATTCGCGCCAATCGGGGCCTCAGGACCGACACAATCAGGTTGGAAGAGCCAGAAAAAGGTCATCTTCCCTGGAACATGTATCTTTTTGAGTCTCCCTTCCTGTTGCTTGTCTGAAGTCAGATACCCTCTGGTAAACTAACATAACTCTGGGAACATGTCATTTTTTAAATAGCTAAACCAACTATAAGTTGATAGGTTACCAGGGAATACCCTGTCTCAGCAGCATTTGACAGGTCAAGCTGGATCACTGGGAAGCCCAGACAATCTGGACCAGTTAGGGCCAGGGCTTTTGGACCAGAAATGCCGCACAGTTAAGGCAATTGATGGGAGGAATCCCCGACTGTCAAAGTTTCTCCCAGGCCAGTTTGAGATGAGATCTACTCCAAAGATGGTAATTTTGATCTCCAAAATGTATTTGGGGTTGGTTCGAAGTTTGGAACCCCGAAGTGTAATCATTTCCACAATTAAAACAACATGTTTGCTGTGTCCCCCCCAATTTTAAGACAAAGCCACAGCTGAATTGGTGGGATCGTTGGCCCAAAAACATGTTTGCTGTTGGTGGCTGTTCCACGACCTGGTGGTTAACGTAAACATCCCCTGGTGAGTGGCCAAAACCCTCTGTCATGCATGAACAACTCGTTGGGTGAGGACACGAATTCTGGAATTGTTTATTTATCTACAATTATGTGTATGTATATATATATATGTGTATGTATAGTTATAAATATATATATAATTAAATATGTATACGTATATACGTATATATAAGTATTTGATTCCGGAAGAAACCAGGTAGCAGAATTACCAGTTCATCAACCAGGGCTGGGTCACTGCTCATCTTTTTTCCTTGCATCCTGGCGCATCAATCCAGCGTAATGCTGGACTTCGCCAGCTCCTTCTGCGCCTGCGCGCCGTATGGCAGCCATATCCACATGATGGTGAAGTGATTCCCGGTTTTGGTAAGACCTACAGCGACAACTTATCCACGATGCTTCCGGTGTGTATCCATTTTGGAAAACCTTGCTGGATGTATGGATGTGTGTGGAATTTGCAATACCCATTATTGCCCATGTATGTATGAGTCTCGATTTTGTCTCGATATCCATCTGGAAAATATCCATGGCTGGAAATATGAAGCTCCATAGATGGAAGTATCATATAATTTGGTAAACGCATAACCGTCAGGCATCCTCAATTCTTCCATAAACGTATGATGTAAAACATCCGCACTTGGAGGTGTATGCTTCTGGGTTCAGCACAGTACTACTCTCATTTGGTACCCTCCAAACAAAACCCTGGCGGAGTGTATTGGATCTAATTCATGAATTAGAGTCCCTCATTGGGGCTAATTTATATTAGGAAATGGGACACAATGGGACTATATCCATCTATGCCTATATGAGATATTACATGGCATCACATGGTTTACATCAATGTTTTCCCAGCTCAAAATACCCGTTTGGCTTCAGGTGAAGGACCCATTTCTGCCGGATGTCATCTATCCACAGCTATTCTCCAGAGGAGTGTCGCGCAGGACGCACTTCTGGTAGGTCGACCTGGGGAATGCAGCAACCAAAATGACGAGTGAACCACAAGGGAATGGGGTATTCAACCCGCAAAAATCAGCCAGAAAATAGCTCCCTACCCGAACCCACCAGGGAAATGCGGAATCAAACATGAATCAATCAAACCTGACCTCTTGAAAAAAATGCTTTGCCGATGGGATAATGCCCAGGGGGGAATTCCAACTTGATGCCAGCCCAACAACTGATCATCAACACTTGATCCCTTTGAAAAGAAACAAAAAAAACAAACAGTTTTGAACCGTTCTAAACCCCCGAAATCCCCGTTATACCCCATCTAAAAACACATCTCTTTGAAGGAAACAAACAATAAGACCAGTCGACCAGTATACCAATCATCATACACAATGGTTTACTTATGAATTATTTGGAATGAACCCTCTTTTAACATCTTAAAATTACCCATAACCAACTGGAAAACCTGGATCCATAGAACCAGGGCGCTTGAAGGTTTCCAGTGTCGCCTCCGAGGTGAGGTTCTCCAACTTCTCCATGTCCTACCGGAGAGCGAAGCATTTTTTGTAGGATTAGCATGGTGAATATAGCTCGGATATGATGAAATACAGGTCATTGAGTCATAATACAGGTCATAATTTGAGTCATAATGCAGTTATAAGATGTTATAAGTGTGTATGGTCAACATTGGTAAGGCTGTTTTCCAGATTATCACCAAAAGTTGAGCATTTTTTCAGATCGTTTGCAAACAAGTTTCAAACCGCAGGTTTGGTATAACAAAATTCAGGCCACAAGAAAATCCAATTTGGAATCTTTGGAATATCCAGGTTTTTTGCTGGTTAACATCCAAATGGTTAATGTATAAACAGCTACTTGGAATGGTTCTTTGCCCAACAATTCCAGCAAAAGTCCTCCTTATCCAGCGCGAAGTCAAAGACCTGCGCGTTTTCTTGCATCCTGTCAGGTTCGCCAAAAAAATGTCATTTTTCAGTAGCAAAATATGTTTGTCTCAAAATTGGGGCGAAAATTTGATGGTTGATTTGTGATCGTTGATCGTCATGTTCAAAGTAAATATAAGTAAATGCATGTTTGGATAATTTTGGTGTATACACCTACACCATTTTTGGACGAAGCCAAATCATCTTTACATGCAAGTGCCAAAAACCGGCTTCCTTGACAAACAGCCTACTTCCTGGACTCTTTGGCTCATCCAAATTCTTCCAAGACACGAAGATCATCGAAGATCTGGATCTTCACCAACAAAAAACACCATCGAGTTTCAATAAAGATTCACCAAATCCAGCCAGCGCATGTTCACCCTAAACTTTGGAAACATCACTAAACAAAGTTTTCGCCCGAAAACTTGGTGAAAACGTTGGGATCAGAAACTGCCCAAGATATCCAAGATGTTGCCTGGAGAACTTTTCGCTCTTGGGGATGTGCTGGAAGCCTTTCTGCACACACCTGCGGACATGATGCGACCTAGAGCACAAGATGTACCCAAAAAATGTTTCTAGATGTTTCTAGTATATCTGTTCAATCATAAAGCATCATAAAGCCATATTAAGACATAATTCAATAGTATAATTACTTTATATCTTTATATATATATAATTTTATAATATATATAAATCACATTCATCCATCTGATGTCACTGTTTTTTCTTGGCTTCTGGGGTGCCCACCATCTTCCGAGGATCTGCGAAGCACTGCGGCCATGCTTGGCCGCTAGCGCCGCTACCACCTCTGCAACAGGGCAACCGGGAAAGGACAAGTTGAAGGGTTGTTTTTGGGAGTTGAAGCTATAAATCTGATGATTACATATGATTACGACATATTCTTGCATGATATAGTTGACATAGTTCTACTATGTTCTACTTGTTTTACAGTTTCTTTTCTGAGCAAGAAATCTCCCACAACAAATGCTACTTCCAGCGAAGCCTCGCATCCCATCCGTCCCCATGGAACCTCGCTCTCCAGCGATGCAGATTTGCCAAAGTTGCTCAATGCGCGATAGGCCTGACGTGCTCTGGACCAAAACTATGGCTTTCAAGACCAAAATCATCCAAAATCCCGCTAAAAATGGGATTGTAATTCACTGGTATTGTCGGGGAAACAATCCTGAACCACAAAACTCGCAACAAGACTTGGTACTCAATCTTGAGCTCTTGAGCCCGGTATCCAACAGGTGCCTGAAATTTGATTCCCAGGCTCGCAAAATGCGCAATGGTCCTTGGCCGGATCAACATGTTTCCAATAGAGATGGGCAGGAGGAAAACACTTCAAGGCCCCAAAATTGGAAAGATGAACCCATTCTGCTCATTTTGGAACTGCCCGAAAGCAGTCACAGCTGACTTCTAAAAACTGAGTTGCCCACTTTTTTCTGTACAGAAATGGATTGATCCTGGGCTGCCAATGCCAAAATGTTCAGCTTCCCAGGTTTCCACGGTTCCGTTTGCACTGGGTTCCAGACTCGATCTGGTTCACCGTGGGCAAAGGAAGCTTCGCAGCTTCCAGCTCTGCCAAGTCCTCGAAAACTGAAGATTATCATCGTGGGTTTGGGATTCAAAATCTATGATGCTACCCAGATGAACAGCCAAATGTCAAACTGCATACTATGATTATGTCATGCTACAAGCCTACAGTTCCATTTTCAAGCTATCCAAATGGATCGGGCGGATTGTTTGCTGAAAATGGCAATCTACGAAAGGTCTTCATAATGAAAATGGAATGACTCCAAGCATGTTGGATCTTCAATGGAACAGAATGACTCGCCATCCAAGGTCCTCTACGGTGTAGTTGGAAACGCCGATGGACTTGACTTTGCCCTGCAACCCACAAGAAATGCTCAGGCTCCATTCTGATGAGGTCACATTGCAACGGAAATGATCACTAAATTATCAACCAGTCGTATGGTGCATGCCCTGCAGGCCTTTGCATCCAGATTATTTTCAAAAAAAAGTAGCAATACTGATGATTGAACAGCTGCAAAGAAGCAGACCGAGGATGAAACAAGACTTGCTGTCCTATTAGTTGAATTTTGTTATTCCCCAATAGCAAAACTTTGCTATGGGGTCTTTAGCCCAGATTAGCTCCGGTGCGCTCCGGTGCAGCTTCAACACCAGGTTCTGGACAAGGTTCCGGAGGGTTCTGGTGCAGATGCCTCGTGAGGTTCTGGAGGGGGGTTCGGTGCAGGTACGAGGTTCCGGAAGTTTCCGGTGCAGCTACCTGATGAGGTTCCGGAGGGTCTAGGTGAAGTGGTGAGGTTCCGGAAGGTTCCGGGGCAGATACCTTGTGAGGTTCCGGAAGGTTCCGCAGCAAAGACCTTGTGAGGGGTGAGAGACCTTGTGAGGTTCCGGAGGGTTTTGGCGGAGAAGATGCTTGGTGAAGTTCCGGAGGGTTCCGGTGCAGATACCTTGTGAGGTTCCGGAGGGTTCTGGTGCAGATGCTCTGTGAAATTCCAAATGGTTCCGAAGTTTTTAAGCACTTATTTTTTATGGCATAAGTTAAAGCGCTTAATTTCTATAGCATAAGCACTTTTTATGGCAAAAACGCAGAAGCTTTCAAGCTGTTGGGGATAGCACCTGAGTTTATTTCAGAAATAGGATCTTAGGATGTCCCCTTCATGGCTCTCAGCGTGATCCAACTCCCCAACTTTTACTTTTGGAAGTGCAGTGCACAAAAGAAGGGACCCCAGATCTCAAGTCGCCAAGGCCCCGATGGGCCTCTTCTTTCAATTTCATCAGCTCCTCTCCAGAAATGCTCCACTTTTCGGTATGATCCCCATGCAGGACTGTTTCATCCATCCTATACCGCCTATACCGCGCCCACTGTGCCAATTGTGCCAATGGACCCCTATTTGGGATGGAAATCCCGAACAGTTACCAGCGTCCTGGTAAGCCTCCAGGTGCTTGCCCGGAACTGGCCAGTGGATCATGTACAGGTCCAGGTACTCGCACTGCAAATCCTCGCAGTTGACCCACAAAATGCCGCGGGTCTTATTTCAACCTGCCATTGGATCCCGTCAAGACTTCAGGGTCTGACCTCAATGGACTTCAAGCACTGTGCTCGCACCTGAGTCCCAGGGGCCGGGGCCGGGGGGGGGCAAAAAATTGGTAGAGATCACTTTGATGCCCAGTTGTGCTGGCTATACCATGTTGAATCCCCAGTTTTCCCACTGCGACTCGGCCAAGCTACTGCTGCAGGACCCTCAAAAATGCGGTCGTTCCAAACCTGGACATCAAACGACCAATGTATCTGAAAATAGGCTACCCCTAATTCCATGGATTTATCATGATTCATCATTATTCATGATTATCCCTATATGAACATGGCCACTTGGAGGATATAACCTATATTTTCAGACACACACGCCCTGGTGACTGTCACCTTGGAGGCGATGTAAAGTTCGGATCTCGGAATTCCAGCAGCCTGGCGCTCCAACTCAAACAACCAGCCCAACATTGACATGGCCCCGGATGCTGAATTCTAGTGAGTCATTCCCAAACAAATGAAAAAAAAAGTGAGGTTCCCAGACAAATGGACTTGTTGAGCCATACAAGGCGAGGCTCCAGTGATGTTTGTTGGTTTATAAACCCCATTAACATCCATGAACTAGTTAGTTATATCATGTTATATCATAAATGATCATTGTATCATATTATACATATTATACCCCCTACAAACCAACAGTTTGCCAAAGTTAGTTAGTCAACTTAGGGGGCCCCGATCAGGGCCGTCATTGTGGCGACCATCCCGTAGAGCGCCTTGAAGGCTGCCCCGATCACCGCCTGCCGCTGCACCATTCGTCGTTTTCTCATGTTCTGGAAACCGTTTGAACAGACGGAAACTGGAAACTCAAACCGGTCAAGTTTCAGAAATTCAAACCTGTCAAGATCTGTCAAGATCTGTCAAGTACCCAATGTACCCAAGATTCCACCGGTTTCCACCGGTTTCCAACGGTTTCCAACGGTTTCCACCGGTGTCGCACCTCGTTTTCGTAAAACTGGGCGCAATCAAAGCAGCGATAGCCCGCTTTCAAGGCATCAGAGATGACCTGCCCGTGAGGGTCTGAATCAACTCATTGGGAAAAAAGTGATACAACAGATACAACATGATACAACAGTAGAATGGTGTCCAAATACTTGGAAAAGTATAAATCATTATAAATCATTATAAATCATTATAAATCATTATAAATCCATGTAAATCCTCTGGAGTGAGGGAATGCTCGGGAATCAATCTGTTTTCACAGACATGTTGGGAACAATGTTACTCCTCATACCTCACTGATGAGTCTGTAGATTGTATGGTCAGTACGATGGGTATGAGGACTGTACCATGGATGACATATTGGATACCGCGTCTGAAGCCTCGCTGCTTGCAGTGAGGACTGACTCACGCCAAGATCAAGTTGGGTCATCCAAAGGTGAAGGGAGTTCATCTAAAATACAAAAGAGATCATCCCCAGTTGCTCAAAAAAAATGGAAAAGTATCATCCCCACTTATAAATTATCACCCGTTCTGGAATAGTAATCTTCATTTTATTCAAAAAAACCTTCCATTCGGATGATCGAAAATCCCAAAATCATCAAAATCCATGGAATCTTAGATGCTTTTTTCCAACATAAACCTCCATGTTTGGATGATTTTCCCACAAAAACCAGGAATTTGCCCATGTTTCACCACCTGCTCTGCAGGTGCAGGTGGCGCTGCGCTGGCCGCACCGGTGGCAGAGCCTGGGATCACCTGGGCCATGGATCCTTTGGTTTAACATAGCTATGGTGATTTTCCTATGGAAAAAGGGTGATTTTCCTATGAAAAATTGTGATTTTCCTATGAAAAATGGTGATTTACCTATGACGAATGGTGATTTTCCATGATTTTCCTATGAAAAATGTGAAATTGCCCGGTATAAACGGGAATATATGGTTCTATGAACAATGGGGGACAGATAGTTTCCATTGCCAGAACCTTTTCTCGATTCCAGGGGTTCCTTGATTTGGGGAAACTCTTGTCCAAGAAGGGCTTAAAATCTCTATTTCAAGTTTCACCCCAACATATGCCAACAAATGTGTGCTGCCGTATCCAAATTTCGGGATAAAGCCTGTATCACGAACAGTTGACATAGCACAAGGCAATTGGAAGAGTGGTCGCTGCTATTCTGATATCAGAAACAATGCATCAAAACAGTTGACTCCTTATGGGAGATATCCTATTTCAAGGGCCACCATGGCCACCATGGCCACCATGGCCATGGCCAGACCTGGGTTCCATGACACCAACTTTGTAGCACCCAAAGCCCAGCAGAGGCATAGACCTCGCCAGAAGGTCAACCCATTGGGCAGCTGGGAAATTCAGAATTGGACTGATCCAATTGGGGGATTTGTTTTGACTATGTTTGCACTACAGACCCTCACACGACTTTTCAAGCTATTGGTAAACATCAGGTAATTACCCCCTTCCTGTTGAACTGATCCATTCTGGCTGGTGTTGGTTGGATTTGGCTTCAAATTGGCTCCCGCACGTTCCATCATGCAGCGCCACGCTTGGCACCTGGAGACAAAAACCAAAATCGTGTGAAGCTCGGAACCGAGACAGGATCCACGGAATGGATCGGAATGGAACATGATCCAATCGAGTCAGTCCAAATCCCATGTTTTCCTGTAGTCACTGTAGTCACTGTAGTCCCCCTAAATCAATCCATCAACAAAGTGGATCCACCCAACCTTCAAGGCCATGGCGACTCTTGGCTCAAGAAATGCGAACAAGTTATGGTTTGTGTCATTGAAAGCGCTGTGGTCCAAGAAGCAATCCTGGATGGAGTTGTACGAATTGTTAAGAGGTCACTGTCAATTGGAAGGTTGGAGTTATGTGCACTTGATCACTATGAAGTAGGCAAATGCTGCGCAACGCATTCGGAACTCAAGTGGTCGTCAAGCAGCCCCACAGAACATATGAGGCTTGGGTAACCCCCAAGAACTCAAAGAATGTCACGTTTTCACCCCACGTTGGTGGATGCTTCTGATGGTCACTCGCATTCAACCATCTTCAATTGCCAAAAGAACCTATAACACTCGGCAGCTGCACTCAGTCAGCTTCACCTTTTGTCAGCCATGAAAACCATATGAGCATGCATGCAAAGTTGGGGACACCAAAACGAAAATTGCAAAATTTTCAAAGTAATTTGGATTTGGGTGTCCACAATTTTGACCCAGCACATACAGTACATCTTCCAATCACCACCAAGGCTGTTTGACAGCCGAGCAAGACTACAGCAACATTAACTCTTCTTTGTCTCAAAATTGGGAAGACATCAAAATCTAGGGAATGGATTTCGAAACACCACTTTGCCACTGGTTTCGCAGATTCTGAGACTGAAGCCTGGCCTCACCCCTGTGAGTTTTCATTAGCAACAGCTGGAGCACTTTGGCTCCACTTACATCTCTTCCTGTCTCCGACGCAACGCATCTGCTGCCTGGCAGGGGGCTCACTGAACTGTCCACTTCAAAGCTAGATTCTGTAGGAGTTCGTGTGGAGACATCTTTTCCTGAAATTCCACACAACTCAAGAATCCAATTCTGAGGATTTTAGCCAGCACTGGCCAGGCATTGCCATTTGCCAACGCTTTCAAAGCACTCTCAACACTATCATCACTCAGAATGGCCCCATTGATAAAATATGATAAAATATTGTTATATAAAATGGTGTCCGCTCCGGTGAAAAATGCTGGTCCCAACAGTGCCGACCAAACTGCCCACCTTGAGCCAGTGCAGCTTCATGCCGCCCCCTTTAAGGAGCCTCAACTGCTGAGATGCAGTTTGGTTACCCCAACTGTCCGCATATCTGGTTTTATATATAATAGTAATAGTAGTATAAATTATGATTATACCTTATTGTCTGAATCATCACCGTCGTCGTCATCATCATCATCATCCTCATCGTCGTCGTCGTCCTCCTCCTCATCATCATCATCATCATCATCGTCGTCGTCGTCCTCCTCCTCATCATCATCATCATCATCATCGTCGTCGTCCTCATCATCATCATCATCATCATCGTCGTCGTCCTCATCATCATCATCATCATCATCGTCGTCGTCCTCATCATCATCATCATCATCATCATCATCCTCATCGTCGTCGTCGTCGTCCTCCTCATCATCATCATCATCATCATCGTCGTCGTCGTCGTCCTCCTCCTCCTCCTCATCATCATCATCATCATCATCGTCGTCCTCCTCATCATCATCATCATCATAAGAATATGTGTAAATAGTAAGCAGCTATAGACCAACAGGCTGTCACCAGCTATTTCACCCCTCAGGTCCCGGCAAGGCTGTGGCATGCTGAAGTCGTTGGAGCTGACCTGGCAGATATTGACCATACCACATAATGTCACATACCCTCTGGTAATTTAACATAGCTATTGAAAATGGCCATTTATAGTGGATTTACCCATTAATAATGGCCATTATCAATAGCTACGTTAAATTACCAGAGGGTATACCCTATTTGCAAATGGCACATCAAAAACGCGGGGAAAAGCCAATAGCATCCAATAGCATCCAATAGCATCCAATAGCCATTTATCCTACACAATCGTTGTGCGTTTTGGAGGCTCCATTTCTGGACCCAGCTCTGGACCCAGCGCTATCCGATAGATGACCACATGGAAAGCTGCCTCCATTTGTCTCCTCCGCCCACGCCAAGAGCAGCTCCTCAGGAGATGTAGCTTAAAGATGCTTAAAGATGCTTAAAGATGCTTAAAGATGCTTAAAGATGCTTAAAGATGGTTGAAGATGGTTGAAGATGGTTGAAGATGGTTGAAGATGGTTGAAAATGGTTGTATGAATGGTTATATAAATGGTTATATAAATGGTTAAAGATGGTTAAAGCATGTGAAAGCCAGATCACATCACTTATCAGGACATGACTCCGACTCAGCAGACTAGCATCAAACTATGCCAGTCCTCCAGCTGCTGCAACCCAGACCATTGGTCCAAGAGCAAGAAGGCCTGACTGCGGTGGAACCATTGGGATTGGCGAGACGAATCATGGTGAAAATACCCAGTAATAGTGTGTAAATATATCTAATACATAATTGGGATATATTGGGATAATCAAGACTTGAATATCTTATTCAAAACGTTCCCAAAAAAATCGATGGTGATGTTTCCTCAGAATTTCACTGTTCTCTCATCCGATGGTAAGTTGCTACGAGAGATCAGAGGCCACTGACCCCACCTCTGGTCGCGGATCCGTTGCCACCAGTTCAATGACCGTCACAGACCACTGCCGATGTGACCCCGCCGGACATGCCTGGCTATGCGGATCAGACCATATGGCAAATGATCTATAGTCTAGAGAGATTTATGTCTGAAATGATGTTGCGGCCCAAGTCCCCAAGTTCTTGATGTATCTTTCTGAGACAGTACAGCATCCCAAACTCCCAAACTGGGTGCTCCCCAAGTGATTCCGCTTCGAAAACGATTCTGCGATCCCCAAACCACAAATTCTGGCCGTGCTACCGTGACAAATTCATCAAGGTTTATTCCATTTGATGGTGACCCAATCGATGGATTAGTTTATGAGAAAACAACAGTTCAAACCATTTCTTTTCGATTCCAAATTCAGGGTTTCCAGTAGATTTCCAGTAGATTTACCCATATCTTCCATGATTTTCCCATACCTGGCATGGTGAAAATCCGGGAATTTTCATGGAATGCCATGGAATGCCATGAAGCCATGGCCGCCATCGCCTGCGGCTCAAGGTCCGAGCTGGTGGTCCGCGCCAGGCGCAGTAAACGGAAGAGGGTGCCACTGGGATAGATCCTCGGCGACGGGGCTGGAGAGCACAAAACCTGGGCTTTTAGGGGGGGAAGCCACTGCGGAGACCTCGCACATGTTGGGCATTATGGGCATTTCTAAGATTTTCTAAGTATTTCTACAAATCTGAACATGCCACACAAGAAGGTACGAACCATCACAAATTGAGATACATAGATTGCCAGAAAATGTTGATGAAAGTCCAAGTGGGATGAGTGATGCCTCCAACAATCGAAAAAAGAGTGAGCTTATTACCGCCTAATTAATCGCTGGGAAAATAGAAGCTGTCGCTGTTGGATCTGGTGGATCGTCAGGGTTTGTGTGGAACACCGCAAACAGCAACACCTCAAGATGATCACCACACTAATTTCAAGCTGAAAACCATTGTTCAACCGGATCAAGCATGCCACAGCTAGAAAATGTTTAGGCGCCACGCACCTTCACCCGCAAGCATCCCTTTTTCATCACAGGCCGCTCAGGTGCTTTGCAACACTGGCAGCAAAAGTGGGCCCTCCAAACAGGAGATCCCATCTGCTTCACTTCACCGGCCGTGGCTTCGGCGCGGGAGAGACCTTCCTAGCCGGAGCCGGCGACGCCTTCCGCGCGGGCGACACCTTCTCCTGCGCTGGTGAAGGTAGGAACCAACAAGTGGAAGGTAGAACTTGGCAAAAATGCAGCCAAAATTTGCCAAAACTGATTTGAAATACCATGATATGCGATGATGTACCTTACCTACCTATGTAGTCACTTACAGTAGTAATAGTCACCAAGACTCAGCAAATGGGCCCTTCGGTCAACAAGCCACGCCCACCTTGTGACCTCGGGTTGCCTCAAACCACCCTTCAAAAATTGTGTCATGGGTGGTTCCTATTTTTGCAATAGGACGCTTGGAAAAACACATCACCCTAAAGCACGGCCCCCGAAAGAAGAAAAATGAGACCAGTGCCTGGCTTAGTTCTCAGTAGCACTGGTGAGTATATCATGATGGTCGGACATATACCACATTTGCATACATTTGCATACATGTGCGTGCAGTGCATTTGCTGGTGATACCCCTGGTTTTGGGGGTTGATACAATGTGTGCCCTTGACGCCTTCCGTCCACGCAGTCGCTCCACTTCCGCATCCAGCCGCAGCAAGCCTGCCAGAACGGGCCAATCGGCCAATCTGTCGGAAAATTGGGATGCCCCAATTCATGGCAATTTCAGGCTAGGGAAAATGCTGACGCTTTGGTGAATTTGGAATGTTTTTTTTATGTTCAAACAAAACATTGGGATGCCTTCCATGCTGCCCAGCGGGATGCCCACTCCACGCTCTGCAGGAACCTGAAATGGCGAGCCCTCAGGATCCAAAAAAGGCTTTTGAGGGAATCCAAGAGCTATGCCATCGGGTGAACAACTGGCCGCATTGAACTGATACCGCCAACAGAAGAGGCAACTTATGTCCCACAGGAGTTTCCAGCATGTTTCCACCACACCTAGCCTTGCAGTGCACAGGATTTAGCCGAACCAGAAGGGAACCTTTGCCACTTCCTTCCACTGCATCCTGCCCATGCGGGGACGGTGTATCTCTAACAATAGGAGCCCACCTTTTTCCGACCCCAACATCAGCAGTTGTTCATATTAAGATCGATCGATAGATCGAGAGATAATTATATAGATAGCGAGGTCGCTAGGCAAATCAGATATCGTAAGATGAGATTAGATAAGATCATGTGGATAATATAGATGAGATTATGTGTAATACATATTATATTATATTATGTTATATTATATTATATTATACTATATTATATTATATTATATTATATTATAGTGTATATATATATATGTATAATATAT
>Ga0126342_10003800_pt1 | contig 25313 bp, 28 predicted proteins | sample Cyp1metagenome_FD_92528 | JGI IMG/M metagenome (GOLD analysis project Ga0126342, IMG submission 92528) | Coral microbial communities from Lord Howe Island, Old Settlement Bay, Australia - Cyphastrea 1 metagenome | ecosystem: Host-associated > Invertebrates > Cnidaria > Coral ... | reverse complement strand
GCCGCCCCGCGGCGCGCCGGGGTGTTTAGGGAAAGGAGTGGGGGTGGGGGGGGGGGGGGGGGGGGGGGGGGGGGGTTGGGCATTTTTTTTTTTTTTTTTTTTTTCCTCCACCTTTTTAGAGTTTTTTTTTTTAAACCATCGAAAAATGATGGAACAAAGGGTTGTTTGGGTGAGTCTGAAGATGCGGATGTTTACTCCAAATTATGGTCATTTTTATGCCAAAATGAGGCTCTGAAAGTCTGCAGCCAACCGGGCTGTGATGCATTGAAAGCTTATTCGAATTAGCTATGCTTGATGGTCGTTGTTTTAAATTGGGTATGGTCATGATGTATCTACGCACGCATGTATATGTGTACATACATATATACAGTCATATGCATATCCATACTCTGGTTGCTTGAGGTCAAATCCTTTCAGTCGGTTTCCTCCATAGGTTGCTTGTCATTCAAGGCGGTCAAGGCTGTCTTTCTGTCCGACTAGTTGCACAGCTTTTAGTGAACTGATCTCCCGGATCAATCCCAAGATCCCAAGGCACCACCAGCCACAAAGACTGGGATGGGACATGGCCAGCATCTGTGGGTATGGGGCAAATGATTTGCTGTCAGTTGGTCACTAACTCGATTTATCTAATGAATGTTGGTCATATCATTTGGGCTCGTCAACTTATACAGTATACATATTATGCGTAATATAATCTGGCACATATGTTCACACCAATGCACAAAATCTACAAAATCTACAACATCCATCCATCCATCCATCCATCCATCCATCCATCCATCCATAAGTTCCATCAAGCCATGACTCAATGGTCCAGGGCAGAGGGGCTTTGAGCCCCTCGGACTTTGGAAGTGCCTGCCGTGCCGTGGGTCCGGAAAGCCCAGGGTCAGTGGTCGAGGATGGGGGTGGTCCGGGACGTTTTGGCCCTTGAACCTTCAAAAACATGTTTTTTTTTGCAATGGGTAGCTGATTTTTTGGAGATGGATGCTGATGTTGGGATTGGAGGCTTGGAATGGTTGGGATGGTTGTGATGGTTGTGATGGTTGTGATGTTTGTTTTGGTTGGATTGATTTCCACTTGACCATGATGGAGTCTTCTTGGCTCAAGTTGGAGTGGAACCATGCAGGTCTTGGAGGAAAGCAGCACGGAAAGCTCGGACAATGAGCTCGACCTGGAGCGACTGGATTCCGAGCCCATGGATGTCCAGCAAAGCTCCGCGGTGGCCCTGGCCATCAATATCTCCAAGAGCTTGGTGGGAGAAGGGATTTTGAGCTTACCTGCTGGCGTTGCGGCTGGCACTGGGGTCATCCCCTCCCTGGTGATCATGGCGGCATTTTGTTGTCTCATGATGTATTCGTTCTGGTCCATAGGTCGTTGCTGCGAGGCCACCAGTGCCAGGACTCATGGGGAGGTGGGCTTGGCGCTGGGAGGTCGCAAGTTTGCTGCGATGATGGAGGTGGTGAACCTGCTGAAGTCTGGCTTGGCATGTGCTGCTTATGCCTTAGTCATTGGTAAAAATGGTTCAGATGTGCTGTACACCTTTGGGGTGGAAGGTTGGATTCAAACACCCCAGGGCTGCTTTCTCTTCGTCCTGGTGACGTCTCTGCTGCCGCTGTGTTTCATACGCGACCTGTCCAGGTTGGCATGGACCAGTCTCTTCGGTTTGCTGTGTGAAGTTGCCGTGGTGATCTTCATGATCGTCCGCTTGGTGGGTGGTGAGTATCGCGTCGGCGGCACGTTCTACGAAAGCCAGCTGCCTACAACTGAGGTCAGCTGGGGCTTCGGAGGGCCCCAGATCTACACTGTGAATCTCTCAGTCTTTGTGCTGATTGGAAGCATGTCCACAGCTTTTCTGGCACATTACAATGCGCCCAAGTTCTATCATCAGCTACGGGTTCGCAACCCTAAGACCTTTTTCTGGGCTACTGCTGGGGGATATCTGCTGGCACTGCTATTGTATGCCACAGGTATGGTGGTGGGTTATCTCACCTTTGGCCAGAATTGCAAGGGGAACATCCTGCACAACTACTCCCCGCGAGATCTTGGGGCCACGTTCTGCCGCATGATGATCATGCTGGCCACCAGCTGCGGCTTCCCCCTGTGCTTCACAGGTCTAAGAAGTGCCACCTTGGCCCTGTTCAGCTGGGACTCCCAGAGTCTCACCTGGGTTCCGGTGAATCTACTTCTGCTGTCAGTGATAGCAGTGCTGGGCTCGATCCTAACGGATCTTGGAGTGGTGAACTCTTTGGGTGGTGTGACCTTGGGAACGTTGATCGAGCTGGTCTTCCCCGGCTTGATGATCATTTGGACCTACCGTGCCAAGTTGGGCAAATGGAGGCTTGGTGCCTTCGAGGGCACCATGGTGGCTTATACGCTGATTGGCCTGGGAGGGGTGCTGTTTGTCTTTGGAACCACCACGGTTCTTTGGATCAAGGTTTTTCACTTTCGCCTCTATCATACAACCACCGTTTATTTGCCAGGAACGTCTTAGTGATAAGCGCTTCTGTGTCCCAATTCACCCCAGTTCATCGCAGTTCTGCATTTAGTGGGTGCAGCTCATTCCCAAGAAAGGCACCACCGAGGGATGTCATGTGCCAAAGCCTTGCCATGACAACGTGTGATCGGAGGGCGGCGAGCCAGTGACGCAAAAAGGCAACTGCGGGGTTTGGTTGGGAGATATTGGGCCTACTATTCTATCTACCTTAATAGGGAATTCAGACAATTCAGCCAACCATTTTGTAACAAATTTGTATGGATATCATGAGGACACAATAAGAGATATACTGCACCGAGAAATATCATCAGTGTTTGCCAATGGGTCTTTCTAGATAAATGCCATGCACACGTTGCTTTTTGCTTCGCTCCGCAAATCACTAGCAATGCAGTCAACTTCCAGAACTGATCATGTGTATTTCAATAGTTCCACTTTGCCCACCACTAGACCCAGCAAAGTTTTATTCCTATTCTCACTTTTAGCAATTGGTTTCCCAATTTTGCTGGTGTGCCAACCCCCCTTCCATTCTTTCCATTTCATGGAAAAGATCGTCAAAATATCATCAGTCAGTAGATCCCCTATGGTTTTTCCATGTGTACACCATGGCCCCCTGGCTGTAGCCCATGGCCGTCCCCATCCGTAGGTTGGAAGCACGACCACCTGGCGATGTTCCGACTGCTGAAGGCCGCGGGCAACGGCCTGGTCCGTTTCCGCGCCCTGGACCCCGAGACGGCCGAGGCAGGGGGACCACGACTGCAGGGACGGCAGGGACGGCGGGCCCGGGCCAGGCCTTGGTGAAGTTCAAGGATGAGGCTGAGGGAAAGCAGGAGACCCCAGCCATAGCCATGATTCTGGACATCATTTTTATATATTTTCATCATGTATCAATATGTATGAGCCTTGTTGGCATGTGGGAAGAACATATCTTCAAATGCCAAGTGTCCTGTTGCTTCAACAGCTCCAAGGCAAATTGCTTGTCTCAATTGGCTTGCCTGAATCTCCATCTTTTCCCGGTAAGATAGTTCATCAAAGCTTAAATCATCCCCCAGAAGTGTGCTTCGCAACCCAATTCATTCAAAAATTTGGCAATTTTTGGCCCATGGATCTGGGGCGAAGCAGCTAGGGATGATCAAAAAATTTCAGAATCCTCCCAAATCAGGAACCTAAACAGCCAAGAATTCGGTAGATTTTGGTTGTTTTCCCACCCTTTTTGGCCACTTTTAGCCAAAATTTCCCCAGGTGCCGCGGCCCGGTGTCCGACTTCTGGGCCCAGTGCATGGATCCGGGGGATGCGGGCGCCATGAGCCGCACGGAGTGGGATGCCCAGAGATGTGGATGGATGGATGGAATGGCTGGTTGGATGGGCATATGATGCTATGATGGTATGATGGTTGGATGGATGGTTGGAAGAGGCAGGTGATTTTTTCTTCAAAGCGAAATTGAAAGGAGAAAAAAGATGGAACAGGTTGGTGCCCTATGTTTCGACGGGTTTCTGGCTGCTTGTACCGACCCGGTTTAGAAATTGGGCCTGGTCCATCACTGCGCCAGGTTCTTGAACAACTTGCCGAAAATCTTAGGTGCAGCCAGGGGTTGATTTGCACCGACCTGGGGAATCCCACCCTTTTTCAGGAAAAACTGTAGGAAATCCACTCCAACATGTTGGAATTTTGAGCAAATTAAAACCATCGTTTCTCGTCTAGAAATAATTCTCCCAACCCAACTGCAGCACGTTGTTTCCACATGGCCAGCCTCGCAGCCTCGAGGCATGCCACGCGAAACTCTCGTGCGTGTTTTCAATGTGCTGGATCCTACGGACACGGGCTGGGTTGCCGGAGTGGAGCTTCAATACTTGGAGGCGAGCTAAACAACCTGAGCTGCCTTCAGCTGTCGAGGGGTGTCATTATTGTGCTCCATGGTGCCACTGTTTTCACAGCTCTCGACCTTTTCGTTTTGGCCAAACAAATGTTCCCCGGATCCAGTTGCGTCACCCCAAAGAGAAGCTGCCACGGCACAGACCTTCGAAAGCGGGCTGGCCGACTTTGTGGCCGAAAGGGAGCAGCAGGCCCCAGTGGCACGGTGGTGGAAAATGTCGGGTATGGGTAGTCCAGTTGTGGGGCTCAACCAACCCACTTACTAAGGGGTAAACCTCCAAGTATGGGTCGTTTTCGTCCAACATTTTTGGTTTCGATGTTCTTGGAAGCAACCTGGAAATTAATGGAATTCACGGCGCTTGGGAGCGCCATAAGGTTCTTTTAGGACCTGATTCGCAGATGATGGATACCCAAGTCTCGCAATGTGTAGGCGCCACTGCTTTCTGGAGCTGCTAACAAAGAGCCTATGCTGCCGACTGGTGTGCCTTCCTTAGGAGGCTGCAGAATGCAGAAAGGCGAAAGGGAACTCCTGATGTTTACCCACAGCAGTTCAACCCAAATGCGGATCAAAACACCTGCATTTTGATACGATTTTCCATGTTTTTCCGCAACTTTATGGGTTTCCGGGCCTCAACATGAGTTTGTTGTGGCAGTTGCATTGTTCGCTGCCGATCTGCAGACCTTGAGGTTTTGGCACCTTTCAATGTGCCCTGGCAGGCAGGGTACAGTGGTACAGCCCGGTGATCAGTGGCAACACCTCCAATGGCCAGGTGACCAATCGAAAGGTGCTGAGTACGCAAGACCTCAGGATCTCACCCTTGGGGCGCCAGGTGGGGTTTTGACGCTGTCGGTTTTGGATGTGCACCAAACTGTTGAGATAGAACGAGGACTTTCTCTTTGGATGTGCTGCATAAAAATTAGAACCTATTTAGCATAAAACAGCGACACCCACTCTAAGACCTTTTGAGAACCATCAAAACTTTGCAGTCAGAATGCTATGGGCGACGTGTATTGCCGCAGCCGGCCAGTTGTGGGCCCCTCATCGCAGTAGTCGCAGCTTCCAGTCGGGGAGACTTAGATCCTTGCGACGTGGCTGGCTGGAAAGTCCCCTAATGTATATGGAGGTTTCTAGCTGGGAAAATCATCTAGAAATAAGGGATTTCCACTTTCCTGCCCTTGGAAACTCTTGAACATCTCTTAGGTTCAATGGCAGATCATCCGCAAATGGGACAATTTGGTTGCCATGTTGGCGCGAGGTATCGGGCTCTGGAAAACACGCACTTGCTGAAGCATAGGCCACGGCAGTGAGTCTGCCAGATGGTTGTCAAGGATTATGGGTTGGACCTATTGACCACAAAATTTGGGTCACATCCTACCTTTTTTTCTGGTGAAATCCACATGTTTGTTGGTGGATTCCTCATTTTCCAGTGATTAAATGTCACATTTTGGTGGCCCAACGTCCCAACCGCTCCCAACATCCAGTCATTTTCATGGCCATCCTTCCAGCAGTTCGGCCGGCTGGCCAGGTGGCTGAGCGACACGGTGCAGGACAGGTGCTTGTACAAGAACTACGAGCCGGTGCGGCGCCAAAGACGCTTCTTCTGGATCATTCCGAAGGGTCTGAATAAGTCTGAACGTAGTCTGTTGAGAACCAAGGGTATCAAGCATGGAACCCCTAACAATTTCGTTTTCAAGAGTGGGAGAATCAATTTCCCATTGCCCACACCATAAAACATCTACCAGGATTCCATATCAGATTTCAAGGGTTTCAAGGCCGGGGCAGATGTGTCCATCATGGCCCGTTGCACTGCTGGCTCAAGCTCAGTTGGGGCCTGTAGCAGTGGCCTCAGCAGTTGATCCCAGCTGCAAAGTACACATCCATGACAGGCGCGGGTCCACCCTGGCGAACCTTCAACAGATCAGGGAACTGCAGGGAACTGCAGGGAACTGCAGGGAACTGATTGGCAGATGGCCTGTTTTTAAAACCTGGTATTTGGTAACCATAGGTAACCTGATCCTGAGCTCCTGTAGCTTTGAGATCTTTCGGGCCCTGTGCAGGTGCCATGGCTGCGGCACTTCTGTGCTTACCATCCGTCCTTGCAGTGTCTGACCTTCACCTGCACAAGTATCAGGCGAAGTTGCTCTTGAAACCTCGGTGTTTCGGATCCCCGGTCCGCGTCACCAGTTGCTGTTTGAATCCAATCTGGCACCTGGCAATGGAACGTAGTGGAACATAGTGGAACATCCTCAATCTCTGTGAATTTCCTCCAGATGGATTTGAAATTGTCAGGGAGTGCCCTCCAAGTTGTTGCCATATGCTTCCCCATTGGACGACTTTCGTGCCCAGGCGGCTGCCTTTCAGTCCATGGGAAAGACACAGAAAGGTGGACCAGCTGAATCATCCAAGCGGTCGCAAAAACATGGAGAATTGGTTCTGGGTTTCAGATGTTTAATTATTCCCGGTTTTCCCTCCTAATGACCTAATGGGCTGATGGTTATAGACCAACTGATTGCCAATTGATGCACAAGTTGGGCATGGTGATGGGTTGAGAGTAGCCAATGGACAGTGTTTTGTGACTCATGATCCAGAAACGCAGGCCGCACATTGGAAGATGACGAGACGGGAAAACCCACGGTGGTGAACGGGGAGCATTTGGATCCCTACAATGTGTCCCGGTGGCAAATGGTGGATTTGCGGGATGCAGACGCAGATGTGTTTTTTTGCTGCTCACCATGCGTCGCATTTCAATGTAATTATATATTTCAATATTCAGTGGATAATGTCAATGTGTTTCAATATTCAACGGACAAAACCATTGAATAGCATTTCAATGCGTTTCAATATTAAATGGACATCTCAATATTTCCAACTATTCAGTGGATATTTTTGAACTATTTGCACAATGTGGGCCCTCAATTATAAGGTTAGTTTATAATTAAATCCCATGAACACTATATAAGTTGTAATGTAAGTATCATAAACCATCATGAAATTGGAGCTATCTTCACCAACGGCCGAAGCTTGGCCCAGTGGTTGGACATATCTCCAGGTGCCCGAGCAGTTGATTGGAGATGTGGGGCTGGCAGGTCCCAAGGGTGAGCCTGGCAAGAAAGGTCGGGCTGTCGGGCTCCGAGGGGTGGTGGGGTTGATTTATGGTGAAAATAGCCATGGTAAACTGACATAGCTATGGAAAATTGACATTTATAGATGCTGTACCTGTTTAAGTTTTTGGTTATTTTCCATAGCTATGTAAACGTTTACCAACTACAATGGTTTTGTAGCAAACTACAATGGCACAATGGTTAGCCCAGTGGTGGCTTTCTGCTGGTTAACCAGTGTGACAATGCTGACTGGTTGGTTTATTAGGCCTATGCCTAGCTAGGTCACAACAAACATAAGCCAAAGATTGTAACTAGCTTTTGGACACGTGAGAGCTGACAACCGGTGATTTTCCCAAGTTTGTTCGGGAACAAATCTAGAGGTGGGATGACCATAGCTGAACGGGGGCTGTGAGGGCGACATTCAGGGAGGGCTTGGGCCTTCGATTTTGTCCCTCCTTGGCCAGGCGTCTGTGGCGAACCAGGCCCGCGCATAGAAGTAGTTACCCTCTGGTAATTTCAATATAGCTATGGAACATCACCCTTTATAATTATATAATATTATATAGTTATAATTTACAACAATATTTTTTAAACAGAAGATCTATATGTGTGCCATTTCCATAGCTATGTTGAATTACTGGATGCTAAGTTAGAGTTGCCCCATCCTGGGCTTCTGGCTGGGGCCGCAATCATCGCAGCATGTCAGGTCCGATGGGAAAGAATGTGTCCGTTGCAAAGCCTGCAGCAGAGGAGGGTGCAGTGAGACCATCGGCTGAGAGTTGTGGATTAGTTGATGCCACCCCAAATACCCTCCGGTAATTTAACATAGCTATTGAACATTGCCCGTTTAGCTCGTTGATTTACCTATTAAAGATGGTGATTTTCCATAGTTTTTTTTAAAAAAATATAAGCGGGTATTTCAAAGGATGAGGTGATCAGAAGCGACTTTTGCTGTAGGACCTTGTGTTCTCCACATCTGCAGTGACCCGCTCCATGCTTTTAGAACTCGCCGGGGCCACAGATCCCCTGAAAGTGGCCATGCTTCAGTCAATGGGGATACAACAATGGGGACCCTAAGAATGAGAATCCTCCCATTTCATGGTCTATTTAAGTGGTTCTACATGACTTGTTTTTGTTGGGAGGGTTTTGTTTCGGGACCCGCAACTCATTTGCAGATGTGGGCTGGTTCTTTTCAAGTATGATCCTATGTTGACCACAGCCAGTAGAACTCAGAGCATTGCTACGAGGATACTGGTTTCGCTACGAAGGCTCTGAATTCCCAACGTCCTCATGCAGCTTTTGCTCCGAGTAGCTGTCTCAGTTCATCCTCAACGTGCTCTGCTTGTTGATCTTGCACTACCAGCTGAAGAAGAGGATATCGCAGATGGCACCGTCAAAGCCACAGAAATCTGCTGGAGAGGACAGACGCACGTGTTTCCAGCGGCCTGTGAGGGACCGACCTTTTTTTTTTTGTGAAGTTCGGTCTATTTACTGTCAGGATACTTCAAAATCCAGCATAATCAAGCATATCATCTTCACTTTTCTCATTCAACTTGCAATAAAGATCGACATCAGGTCCTTTTTTTCGGGGAAAAGCACCTGAGTTTCAGATGTCACATCTCCAGCTCGCTAGGAGGCAGGGGATGACTCCTACATCTCCATGAGTTTCGGCATCGCAACTTATCAGCACTGCTCCGGCGCGGTGAATCTCCCACTTCAATCACCATATTTTCGGGATGGGTTTTGGAAGTACCGCCAATGGATTCTTGGTTTTAAAACAATCCTTCCTTACATGCGTCCTTCATTGCTTGATGTCGCGATCTTTTTTTTTGTTTTAAACTTGTTGTTTTCAAGAATGTTGCAGTGGTTTACTGGGTACGATGCCCAGGTTTTTTTGAAAAATTATGAAAATTTAAAGGGAACTTAGCAACGAGCCAGGCGTTTCGGTTGAACCCACATGGCACCCCTCTGAAATGCCATGCCTTGAGGCCAACGTCAACTTCCCCTCCATAGAAGAAGCTGGGCATGCAGCGGCCGTGGAAGACATAGCCCCTTGGCTCGTTCAGCCAAGACTATATAGCCATGGTGATGAGTTGACATGGTGATGTCGAGCCCATTTTTTCAAGTCCATCAAAAGGAGTACAGGTTCCAAGGGCTCATGGGAACTCCGGAAAGCTATGGAAGTCCACCAAGATATCAGCAGCCTCCGCCAACTTCCAGTCAACGCAGGTCAAGTCCGCCTTGGCCAAAGCTGCTGTGGCGGGGGGAGCCCCAGGTCTGCCCAGCTCGAGTGCTTTGGGAAAAACCATTTGGAGGATTTTTTTTTTTGCTGAGATCATCCAAACAAATTGGGACATAAATTGGAGCTCTTGGGCTTTCCAACATTTGGAACGCCCATAAGCAACTAAACGCGCGCACATTTAACAGGGACAGAGATTTTTGGGAATCTGAGCCAGGCATCGTGGCAGACAACGCTGCAGTGGCCATGGGCGAAGGTGATGAGAATAGTGCCCCAGCCGGCCATGGGGATGGAACCCGGGGGAAACTGGGTTGTCACCAGAAAAGGTCATTCAATCAGCAAAAAACGGCGATGTACCGTGATTTAACGTGATTTAACTGTGAAAATTAAGGATATCAACCGGAAAGATGGGAATGCCACCAGCAAAGTTGGATTTAAGCGACAAACATGGCAAACGACCAAGAAAGAATGAGATATCCTGGGATCTAACTGGCCTCCTTTGTGCTTGCTAAGCCCTGGTCACTTGTGCAGAGGTAAATCATCCCCTCCCTCCCCAGCAGCCCAGCAGTCAATGAAAGTGCCCCCACAAGCTGACAGTGCCTCAAGGGGTCCTTCAAGTCCCGAAACATCCGCATATATGTCCCGCCACACTCCACTTAGAGCTCATTGCCTTGGCATTTTTGGCATGAGGTACCTTGGTATCTGCTACAATGAGTCCTCCAGACGGGGTCTCGGTGACTCTCCTACAGCAGGCAGGGTGATTGCATTGAACATGGAGGAATCCGCCAGTTCACCAAGGGCCATCATTTGTTGAGGGATGGAGGATAATGGTGGCCGATTCTGATTTTCTGAGTGTACGGACGTGTGCGCGCCCCAAATGTCCTGGTGCGAGGCCTTGGCCAAGGGCCAGCTGCAGGCGCTTCTTCCGAGATCCTTAGATGCAGCACCTGGAGTGGACAGCTTTAAGACAGGCCAGGGCTGGGAGATCTGGGGAAGATGCTACTGCTGTGGATGTCCCTTCCCATCCCTTGGAGACATCCGATGGGCCCTATCCACCCGGAGCACGTGTCACAGGCCCCATTTCGGTGACAGACTTCGAGAGTCAGATCGAGAAGCCGTCTGGCGCAAGCCTGGCTTGAGTTAAAACAATGGTGAATGGCAAAAGCTGAGCTTCCTAGAGTTGGACCTACGCAATATAGATCCATCTATCTATACAGCCTCTCTTGCCTTCGAAGATGACCTATCTGACCTATCTGAAGTTCTTATCATTTCTGTATATCTTGTGCAAGACCGACTGCCCACACCCAACTGGCGGATGGCAGCTTCAGCTCTTTCAAGAGTTGCCCAGCCAGGGGGAGGCAACAGGTGAAGAAGAAGAAGCAGGGGACATGATGAACATCTGAGGAAGGCGGGAAAGCGATGCAAAGTTTGTCAGTTGAAGGGACCTGTCGGATGCTGAGAGATTTCGATCAAGGAGGCTGAGGCTGCCTTCTTATGGATCCTTATGGATCCAGGAGAAATCGTTGGGTTCAACTGACCAAAGAAATCTGTGGCTTTGGTCGCTCAGGTGGCGATGGCTGTGGCCTGCGCACAGCACACGCAGAGCAAAAAGCTGCGCGTTTCTTTTGTCCCGTCGGGGTAGGGAAGAAACGAACAAAGAGTAGAAGGGAAATGCTATGAAATGATGAAATGCTAACTTAACATATAGTTTGATGATCTTGGATGATAATTGATGATGTTTGAGGATTGAAGAGAATCTGAAATAGCGAAGCAATGCGTGCTGGTTTTGCCCTGCGCTTTCAAGTGGTTGGAGAACTTGCATCCCAAAGCTGCCCTAGGCTGAGAGCATGCGATCTGAGCACAGCAAAGTGTCCCTGGCCCACACTGGTGATGTGTGGCATCTCTGGATTTTTCCCAGGTAGACCAGTGACCCAAAGGCTCAGCACTGGTCAGTTTCAGGTGGAGGTTAAGATGTTGGGCCGAACAATGCTGCACATTTTTATCAACATGCCTCCCCTGGTGGGTGGTTTTATTTTTCAAAATGTCCATCCCAACAAATGGGATGGCTTTTTGCTCACCGATGAATATCTTCAAGGGTGGTGTTTGTTCTATTACGGCCTCCCAGGTTCAAGAAGAAGCGAAAGGATTTCATCTTCCGCACCAGCCATGAGTTCGCAGCTCAGCCGGACCCTGGTACCTTGGAACGCTGGAACCCTTGCTGCCGGGTTGCAAAGTTGGGTTACTCTCCAAGGTTCTACCGGAAGGGTGTGGAAAGGCTCATCCATGGTGAGGTCGGGGCCGTTTCCTTCAAACCGTTGGTTCCAATGTCTGCTTTTGGAACCTGCACAAAAATGGATTTGAAGATATTTTTCTGTGCTTTCCCTATCTGTAACTTTTTTTCTGCTCCAAGTCTGTTGTTGAAGTTTCAGGCGTCGCCGCCGTGACCATCGCCGTGGGGGCCGAAACTTCGTTATCCTCAAGGCATTTGAGCAGTGCCGTTGATGTTGGTTGATGGTGATATGGGTACGGGTTCAAGGTCTGGGTCAAATTTTGCACACCTAATTTTTTTGGTAACATGTTATTTTGCAAGGGTGTATATTTTTTTTTGGGTGTTCCCTCTGTCGGAATTTATGCTCTGAACCAACCAGTACAAGGTCACCCCATGCTTTTCACCACTTCTCATTTGTTGCATGAGGTTCCTGAGTAGCCATCAACCAGCAGGGTCAACGCTTTGAAACTCGCAGGTAATGATGAACTGGGCTGGTCTCGATTCTTTGGAGCGGGGACAGTGCAAGAATGCTTGCACATCCCTAGCTTCTTGGATTTGCAACAGGCTTTTGTTCCCATCCGCAACTGAATCAAACTGCTGAAGCCCAAGGAAATTTGCTGTTGTCCATGTCAGAGCTCCTGTAAATCTATGTCTCACCCCCTTGCCCGCGGAAGCTCCCCAACCCAGCGCTTCTCAAATCGAGAAGGGCACGAGGATGAAGAGCCACGAGCAAAATCAGCGGGATGTCGAATGGTTGGGAAAAGGCCATCCTGGACCTTTGCCTTTGGAGAAATTCAATCAAGCGCAGCAAGTCACCACAATGCCTTGGCCCAAACTGCAGCACGTACGCCGTAGAACGGGGTAGCACGCCGTGGCATCCCACCGGTGATCCCAGTCCCCAAATGGACCCAAATGGCAAAAGAGGTGCCCGGCGAATGCCTATGGAATATGATGCCACAACTAATTTGGGCGGCTTCTGAGTGGGAGAACTTTGGTGGCCATTTGTGGCATGACCCAATTCGGAAAGCATAACCGGGGATACATGCAAGCCATCATGCAAGCGCGCCATGGATTTGCCATGGAAATGCACCGAGAATGGAGGCATCGCTCAACATCCCGTGCGTTGGGTGGTGCCACCTTCGTCAATCGGGTGAGTGTGCTTCACCGATTTTTAAGGTTTGACGGTATCATCTTCGGACGCTAGATAATATATATATATGCCATAATGCTGAGCGTACTGTGGGTGGCGTCGCAGAGGGAGGTTTGTTGATTTGTGACGACTCATGCATGGTGAATCCGGATGTCTTTCGGCCATCTTGCCCAGCGCAGGAACTGGCGCCTGAAAGTTTAAGCTCGACGTCATGAAAGCGCAGCTTGTCAAAAGTATGTTGAGCCAAGATTCATCAGTCCGAATCAATCCTATTTCAGTCCTTAAGGATTCCTCAATTAGTGATGGTTCCAAGCATACATGAAACCCGCATGTTGATGACAAGAGGCTTACAAATTGTGGTTGGAGCAATACCGGGTTCTTCAAAAAAACAGCCATCCTGTCACGCTCATTGCGAAGAAACTTGCGTGCCCCCTTTCCCCCAATTTAATGTTGTTACGTCGCTTTGCTTGGAAAGGCCTTCAAAAAAACAGCCATTTCGCCTCGGATGCCGGCATGCATTTGGCAGCAACATTGATCAAGGGGCCGCGGGGGGACCAGGTGTGATGTTACAACATGTAGGAGGATGGCTGTTTCTTTTTGAAGAACCCGGGGAAGATTTTTTTTTTGGCTTATGGATGTGCAAACGCAAACTTGAATAATTTCCCTTTTGCACGCGCCAAAACCCCAATCCAAACACACTTTCATCTTCACAGCTGCTACCCACAAACAAAGAAGCAACGTTGCAGCATATGCTCCGCATGTGGGCAAAAATTGGAGATCAGAAGCTGTGTGCCGTGCACTTCTGTGCAAAACACGCAGTTTGTGCAATTCTGCTTCTGGAGGCGTGGAGGCACATTCTTTGTTTGTGGGGAGCAGCTGTGAAGATGAAAGTGTGTTTGGATTGGGGTTTTGGCACGCAAGCTTGCGTTTGCACATCCACAAATCCAAAAAGCAAATCTGTTGTGCTCTGTTTGGATTGTTTGGTGGGTAGCAGCCTTGAAGATGAAAGTGCGTTTGGATTGAGGTTTTGGCAAGTTCAAAAGGGAGTTTGTTCAAGCTTGTGTTTGCACATCCACAAACCCAAAAAAAAATCCCGGACTGAGTCCGGGTTCTTCAAAAAAAAACAGCCATCCTGTCACGCTCATTGCGAAGAAATTTGCGTGCCCCCTTTCCCCCAATTCAATGCTGGGAAAGGCTTCAAAAAAAAACAACCATTTCGGCTTGGATGCCGGCATGCATTGGGCAGCAACATTGATCAAGGGGGGGCGGGGGATCAGGTGTGATGATCACATGTAGGAGGATGGCCGTTTTCTTAGAAGCACCCGGTAGCAAGCCTCTGACACTGGGAATGGTTACCTTGAGTGATAGGAGATGTCAGAAGTCCAAACCAGTGAGCAGCACTTCCCCGATCACAGATAGACGCCTGCGCATCCAAGGCGTATCCCAGCGGTCAGCCGAGGCGCCAATGACGAGACTTGCCCCTTCCCAGGGGAAGCTTGGACACGGCTTTTGCGGATTGGAAGCCAGCGCCACTAGATGAGAAGGAGAAACGTACACTGAAAGGCATCGGCAGTGATTCGTAACCCGCCTAGGCGATTCACATTTTTTTTCCCATGGGTTTTGGTGATTTGGTGAGTGACCGTGCAGCAGTGGACTGTGGAGGTGGCAGGTTACCGCGCACATCTTGCAGGTTTTTGGCTCCAGCGGTGGAGCGCCCCAAAACACCAAAGCACCTGGCCCTTGACAAAATCAAACCCAGGAGAATGAAATATTTGTGAAACCTATGAGATCAGCTAGTATGAAATATTTTGCAGGGGGAACACCTTATCAATTTGGTTTCTGAATTCTGAGCTATCCATGCACTTCAGCCGTGCAACTTTGCTGCTGTTTGCTCTTGGGAAACTTGCATTTGCTCAAGCAGCTTTCTTTTCTCTCCTGTCTGGGCCATCCAATATCCATGCCGGCCATTGGAATCAAGTTGACTTGGGAGAACAAAAATCATGGATCCAACCTGGTCTGAGAGTTCCCCGTTCAAGTTTCGTCACATCTCCCCAGAAAACGTGTCATCATCCCACCGGTCGTTTGTGAGTAGTGTATTGTGTATCCCTTTTATGGATGTTCATCACATTCAATGCTTGGCAGAAGAAACACGCGTGGTTCCATGTTAGAAGTTGCCCCCTCCAGATCCCCAAGTTCTTCGAATCTGCTAGGATGTCTAATTCTAGTCATGTTCTGCAAAGTGTTTCTGCACCCAACAGTCCCCGTTTGGCTTTGTGGCAAGCCCACCAACCACAACCCCCAACGGGTACGGAATGTGGCTGGTGGTTTCGCAGTTTCACATATCGAATTTTCCAACCCCTACCTGCGCTGATCCCCAGTTGACCCTTACTGCTCTTACGTCTTTGGGATGGGTGGCCCAACCACCAACCAGATTGGGATCTCAGGCTGCAGGGACTGCAAAGCGCAGAGGCTTCCTGGTGCCACGCCCCTGCTGGCAGCTGCGTTGGGGAGCGCCGCGGTTTTGAGAAGAAACGTTTCCCTATTAGAGGCAGGACATCGAAGCCGGAGAACTAGTGACTTTGGTAGCCTCGTAAATGATGGTGAATATTATTGGGGGTAACCATCAATTTCATGCCATCCAAACCAGGCAGTGAGACCCATCTTAAGATTATCTTGGTAGATCTTGGTACAGAAACATCAGGAAGGCCCTAAACTATGAGATGGCAGCCAGTATCCTGGAACATCTGTAGAACATCTCGCACGTGCAAAAGGAATCCGGAGCAAAGTTGAGATCAACATGACGCGCGTGCAATTTAGATGCCACTTTAGGATGTTTAGGATGTAGTCGTACTTGTCATGTTTTCCCTGTGTTGGGAGGTTTTTCTTCTTGCGTACGGTCCAGGGTATTGACCCACTCAATGTGTTAATTGCCTTGTTGAAGTGGAGCATGTGCATGTGTTTGCCAGTGTGCGTGCACAAAGTTCTTTGTTTGGTCGGCGTCTGGTTCCCGAACTGGCCTTCATGGGGGGGAGCTGGGGAGCCTGTGCGTGAGGCCTAGCTCAGAGACGTGGGAGCAACAAACGTTTGTTCCACTTTGCTGATTGGCATGGTGATGGCGATGCAGATATTCTTGCTGGCAAATATTACCCAGAAGATGAAGGAAAAGAAGCTAGCACTTTCCGAATCCATTTTCATGAGCGGCTCTCGAACAACACCTTCCGCATCCAAGAGCTGCTAAAGACGCCAGTCATTCGTCACACCCGGCAGGAAGTAAAGCTAGCTCACAGCTTTGATTTTCAGGTTGCAGATTGGGATGGAGATAAGAAGTTGGACTTATTGCTCTGCACTCGGGTGCTCTCAGCGCCCATGAACGCGTCCTCCATTGCCGAAGTGCGGGTTGAGGACTCCTGGGTAACCTTCCTGAGCCACGGGCTCCTTCCTCTGAACTCCCTTGAGAAAGGCACCGTGATCTTGAATGGAGGAGAAGGCGATCAGCCTGGACGTTTGGAGCAGCGACAGTGTGATATGAAGCCTGTGGACTGGGACGAAGACGGTGACCTTGACCTTTTTCTCGGCGACAGATATTTCGAACGTCGGTCGACAAACTTGACAGACCTGGTGGAGCGCACGAACCCCCTTAGCAAGTACAATGGCACAGTGATGCAGATCGTTGACTTCGATGGCGATGGACATGTGGAGCTGATCGTTGACACCTTGCCCACAAGCAACAAACATAACTATCGTTCACTTGCCTTCTTGCGGCGGGCTCTTGACGGTAGCTTCGTTCAGTCTGCGGAAAACCCCTTCACCGAGGTCGAGGTGAGCAAGTCTTCGAGGGATCAGGGTGAGGTTTACGTCGCAGACTTGAACTCGGATGGCTTGCCAGATATTTTGGTTGTGGCCACAGGGTTAGACAGCTGGCCAGTGTCTGGATATTATGAGCAGGTTCAGAACTGCGATATGGAGCATAATTTCCATCTCAATGGTTTTGAGGACATTAAATATTACGGCGCGTTTTCATATCCAATGGTCGTAGATTGGAACCAGGATGGAGTGGACGATCATGTGCTCGTCGGCGGCGATCTCCTCCGTGTCCGGGTATACGAGATCAAGGGTCTGGATGTCCAAGAAATTCCACATGAATCAAATAGATCAAAGGAATTTGACGATATCGGGTGCACAGCGATGCACTACTGCACTTTTGTTGATTGGGATGGGGATGGCGACCTCGACCTTCTTCAAACCACACATCATGGGAATTTGGCGTACTATGAAAGGGTCCATGGCCGCTTCGTTATTGGATATTCAGGTATTAATCTTATTAGCAGTGGCAATTCCAACGTTTATGCTCCAGTGGACTGGGATCAGGATGGCGATATGGACATGGTGAGTGGAGATGGGCGCTATTATGAGCAGCTGGCCGATGGTAGCCTAAAACTCTGGCGGCAGAACATTTTCACACCATTTCTGGGACCCACAGGGAAAGGCCAGTGTTGGCATGCAATGAATTGTGCCCTGCGATTTCTCGATTGCGACGGGGATGGCGACTTGGACTTACTCCAAGTGGAGTGGTCCGAAGACCCTCCAGTTCAAGTCTGTGAGCACGACAGCCTTGCAGGAACTTTGACATGCGGCCATGATTTCCGATGTCTGGGAGCTAATCTCAGCAACTTCCGGCCTAGTCACTTCAAACAGTTTGGCGAATTGCTTTCCTTGGACTTAGTGAATGTTTCGGATGGCCGTTTGAAGTTCATTGCGTTTCATCAGGACAGGTTCCAAGCCGTGCTTTGGACCCCTGGATTCTGCACATCTGAAGGCGCATGTCACGACAAGGGCTTCTGCGGGAAGAAGCAGTTGCAGTGCACCTGCGGCGCGGGTCATGAGCTGGGCGATTGCTCTCAGTGTCAACGAGGCTTCCATGGGGTTCTCGGGAAGCTAGGGCAGATTCGCAACTGCAAGGCATGTCCGGCAAAGAATGGGAAGGTGTGCGACGGCCGCGGAGACTGCTTTGATGATGCAGCAGCCCAAGCTCTTGCAGCTCCAACGCAGGGGTCGGCAGTGGCATTCATGGCAACAGGGAATGGCTCATGTCGCTGCTATGAGGCTTGGTTTGATCCTGAAATGAATGCTTGCGGCGATGAATCAAGTCATGCCAGGTTGATCATCAGATTATTTTAAATCCCCGCTCACCATTCCACACACAGCCAATCCAAATCCATCTTGTTTTTGATGATGATTAACATTTTCTCGTCTTGGCTTTGTTCGCTGCATCCCGGCTGTTTTCCTGAGTAAAAGCACAATGCTGCAGAGCAATGAATAGTATCGGGTGGACCGCGGTCTCCCCAAAGTATGCAGGTTGGGTATGGTATGAATCTCTTGGAGCATGTGGAGAACACAAATTCGGTTGAATGTATGAAGATGAGTTCTCCGTGGGGCATGTTAAAGCGGTTTAAAGCGAGTTTTCTTTGGAGCGCGTGAACAACATATTCTGGGGAGGCCACAAGGAAAACAATGGCTTCTGAGAATACCCTTGCAAAATAATATTTTCCAAGGAAAGTGCGAAGAACGACATGTCTAAAGAATTACGAGCCTTATATACGTATATATATATATGTATGTATATATGTATATATGTATATATGTGTATATATATGTATATATATATATGTGTATATATACACATATACACACACACATATATATATATATATATAGAAATATATATATATATATATATATATATATGTACAACGAAAAATGCGGAATCATTCGTAATGATGTCCCTTCACCTTCTTAAGAAAAACCGCAGGGAAAGTGGGAATGGTCATGGCTGGCAAAAAAAGAACATATCCTACTGGATGGGATGGAGAAAGATGTTGATGCAGACTTGGGGGTCAAGATTTTAGAATATTTCAGGATCCCTCAGCCCACCCACCGGGTCTAGCGTAGGGCGTAGGGAGGGGCCTCTGCAAACCAGCGCTGCCTGTTCACAGGTATGAAGACCGATAAAGATTATTTTACTTCGAGTGACCCCCACAGTGACAAATTATTTTGTCATAGTTTCTGACATCTCCTCTAGAGTATATTGGTATATACTTTCTGACATTCTATTCTGATCCTATCTGACATTCTATTCTGACATTCTTTTCTGGCATTCTATCTGACATCTATTCTGACATCCTATCTTGCATCCTTTCTGGATTCTCTGGCATCTATTCTGGCATTCTATCTGGCATTCTTTCTGATATTCTATCTGTCATCTATTTTGCCATTCTATCTGACATTCATTCTGGCATTTTTTCTGGCATCCATTCTGGCATTCATTTTGGCGTTCCTTCTGGCATTCTATCTGGCATTCTATCTGGCATTCAATCTGACATTCTCTCTGACATGGGCACTGCCAGATCAACCGCGAGTGCCAGATCTGGCGCTCGTGGTTGAGCTCCGCCATTGCTCACTGAGATCTGGAGCTCGCAGTCCCACTGAAATCTTGAGCTCGGGGTTGAGGCCTGGCAGCCCACTGAGTCCGCAGTTGAGGTCTCGCGATGCGCACTGAGATCTGAGCTCGGGGTTGAGGTCTGGCAGTACCCACTGAGATCTGGAGCTCGCGCTTGTTGAGGTCGGGCAGTGCCCACTGAGATCTGGAGCTCGGGGTTGAGGTCCGCGGTTAGGGTCCGGCAGTGCCCACTGAGATCTGGAGCTCGCAGGTGAAGCAATTCAGAAAAAATCTGGAGGCCCTCACCTGGCAGGTGGGGAACCAGCGACAGCATTAGTCTTGCAGCATCAGGTTTAGAAGCATGCGGGTTTTGAAGTTTTGTTTTGATATCGGTTTTTGATGACCAGACTTTTTTAACGGTTTTCATTCCTTCACACCCTGCAAGGCCCATTTCAACGGCAGTGACGTGGATGGTCGAAGCACCTGTGCAGGTGGCATCTGCCCCGCTGGATCCGAAGAACAAGATGGGACATGCCGTCCGTGTGACGAGGGCTCTTTTTCCCTCGCAGGGGGCCCTTGCACAAAGTGTGGCTCTGGAAAATATTCGCTCGCAGCAAGTAGCAGCTGCTTGGAATGTGAGCCTGGAAAAGTTTCAGAGACTCCAGGAGCTTCAAAGTGTGACGCATGTCCACCAGGCAAATATGAAATCGACTACCAATCGTGCAGTGGCTGCCCAGCTGGATTTATTTCTTCAAGGGGAAATTCTTCATGCACCAAATGCCCAGCAGGGTTCATTGCACCAACAACAGGTTCCTCAACTTGTGCGCAGTGCCCGGGTGGAACCTTTGCTCCTCCAGGCAGCAGTGTGTGCCAGGAGTGCCTTCGTGGTACATATTCCTTGGGTGGGAGCGGCAGCTGCTTGCATTGCCGGGCTGGCACAGTGTCAATGGTTGATGGAGCTTCGACATGTAATCTTTGTCCAGCAGGAAGAGAAGGGTTGAACGGCCAGTCTTGCAGTCCTTGCAGGAGTGGATTCTTTTCGCCAAGTATTAACAGTTCATGTATGAAGTGCCCAGCTGGATTCAAAGCACCAAAGACAGGCAGTAGTGCATGCGAGCCGTGTCCTGGAGGTTTTTATTCAGAAGAAGGTGCTCCGACCTGCATTCAATGCCCTGTGGGCACCATTTCAGGTGCAGCTAGCGGCAGATGTGACAGCTGTGAAGGGAACTTTTTGAGGGCAGTGCCTGATGGCACGAAGCAAAGCTGTGAAGTTGATAGCATGCAGGTGCTTCTTCTTGCGGCATCTGCTCTTGCGTCGGCTGGTTTCTGTTTCTTGTGTTTGACTGGATTTCTTGGCAACGCTGCCATCGCAGATGTATCCGCCCAGGGCCAGAAGGTGGTGATGACCACGACCCTGTCGCACTTTCTGCTGAAGCGCTCCCAGGTGACTTTCACAGGCACCGGGAATCCAAAACTCGAAGGCCAGTCTTGGACGGTGCAAGCCCTGAACTCCTTCCAGCTGACACTGCAGGTCGAGGGCAGTGACTTGGATCAACTGGACACCTCCATGGGACGTTTGCGTATCAAGTGCCCAGGTCCTTTTATCCACACGGGTCTGTGGCGTTGTCCTCTCATTTTTTGGTGCTTGCTTTTCGGGGCTGCCAGTGCATGTGCCATGAGCCAACTCACCTGGTTTTTGAGATTATTGATGGCCGGCTTCGGAGTCTTTACTGGTTCTTTGGCATTCGCTTGGCGGTTCAGGTGGGGCTTGGCTCTGCTTGTAACTGTTGTTGTTTGCCGAGGGTTTGGTAGGAAGTTCGAGCATGTTAAAGCCATTCCCTCATGCATGTGCTTGCTAAAGCAGAAACAAAGCACAGTTGCTTTCCTCCAGGCACACCCGATGCAAAAGGATCAATGAGGAATGATGTGCTTGGATGTTTGCGAGCCCTGTCGCCAGGCAAGGTCAGCGAACTCCGCTCTCCAAACGCCGACGGCAGTTTCTCAAGGAGTGGCCGCTCCCCCGCCAGACTTGCGAACGCGGTCCAGAGCGATCAATGACCGCGGGGCAATTGCAGGACTTTGTGCAGTGTCTGGGATCAAGAGATCCAGTTGTGGAGGGGTATTGATTGCAGAATGAACACCAGCCGCTTTCACAATTTAATTTTTTCATGGCCACCTCGTTCCAGGGTTTTAAGCTCGGTTTGAAAAGTGTATTCATGTCCCCTGTGGAGACATTACCTGGATATAAAGGGCCAGTGTCTGATTGGGTTCTAAAATGCATGTGGATGTTGGGGCTGGCTTGGACGGGGTGTTGGATCATGCTGGATCATTGCAGGTTCTTTGAGGCCTTCATCAAGGAGCGCTCCATGTATTACGTTTGCTCCAACATCGTGAAGCCTTTGACCAAGCCCTTCCAGCTTTCCTTCGTCGAGTTGGTCGGCCCAACGGCCATGGAATGGTTTGTAAGCCATTACTGGGGGATGGCCGTGCGGCATTTCAATGATGCCATCGGTTCCCCGGACTTGCAGAAATGAAATTTGTTTGCTCTTGCAGCTAGGACATTTTCGAGCATTTTCGGGAGACCTGGGCATCTTGTAGGGTTTCAGAAGGGTTCAAACACACACACAATTGAAATGCATATCAAAATAAGATTGATATAAATAAGATTAGCAGAAGGAGATGGAAAGATGGAAACGTATGGAAACCACGAAACCCGAATGCAAAGGTAGGGAAGAGATATCTCCGCGAGGCCTCTTGTAGAGCACTTTTTTACTCATGTGTCACACTCCCCTGTGATGCTCTTGTAGAACATTCCTGTTCAACTTTCTTGTAGGATACGCCCTTGGAAGATTCCTGCTTGATGCCCCCCGTCGCAACTCCAGACACTCCTCCAAACCATTCTTGTGGGAGCGACATTGCACCACTCTTGTGGAACACTCCCAGTGCACCAAAATCATTTGTGCGCGGGTTGCGCTGTGGCTCGAAGTGAAACCCCGCCACAACAGAAGCCACTATTGGACGCCCAGTTTTCCATGCGAATCGTTGAGAGGGTTGCTGCTGACCAAACACTCTGGCACCCCAAGACTCTGCGCGGGCTACGCGCTCTGGGCGAAGTGAGACCAAGATTTGTAAATCCAATTGTGGTTCTTGTGTCCCGAGGCAAGCATGCCATGTCGTATGCGAGCGAGGCGAGCGAGTGGCGTGGATTGGCATATTGGATCTGTACTTTCAGCAATAGCCAGTGGAAAGTCAAAGATGAGCTGGGGATTGGAGGTTGGCAGGCGGGCCGCATATCTGAAACAATGCTGTAATAGACTCTGCAAATCATAAGGATAATGATATAAATATATAATATAAAGGGAAGTTTAGTTGCCAAACTTCCGAATTACGGACGATTTACAATCATTGGCTTTCACCTCGCCAAGTCAACCACACTGAAAGCATCATTAGTTGGAAGTTCACACAGGAGGTAGCTGAAGCACTAGAGCATTTTGAGAGCCAACCAGTGCGCAAACGAGTGCAAGTGCGCGAGAGATTGCGCGTGAAAGAAGTGCGCAAAACACTGCGGAAATGCACTGCGTAAATGCAGGTTCTGTTACCTGTGCGGCCGTCAAGGGATGGTCTGTGTTTCCGTGCCTCGATGCCTTGGTCCGAGAAAGGCGAAAGCTGTTTTAAAAATTGCAAGAGACTGTTGCAAGAGCACGGTATTCCAAAAACGGGCCAAGCAACTCAGGGTGTTACAGGACAACCCCAAGACCACAAAAAGCAGCCAGTCTATCGAGATCAGCGCGCGCTTTTGCCAACATCACCCAGATTTCCGCGCATTTGTGCTCCTGCCATGGAAAGGACACTTGTAAATTTAGAGCTTCCTGGGCCTGGGTGATAGTAAATAAATTCTCACCGCTGCGTGCGGGAAAGTATCACTGATGACGCAGCTCTCCTGCCATGCGGGGCTGCTGAAACGCAAAGTCATCGCGGTGCGACTGAGACTTCCAGCTGCGGTGCGATACCAAGACCATGCGGCAATGCAAGTGGAGGTCGCCAAATACATTGTAACAGCTGTGCAAATTTTGGAGGGTGTTTGGATATGGTGAAAGATGCGGCCTGGAGAAGCATTAACTCACCGGAGAACTGGTAGGGGGAAGATTCGAGTCAGAAGAAGAGGTAGCCGAGAGAAGCAGTAACCGAAACAGGAGCTAGCTCAGAAGTAGCTCGGCGAAGGTAGCAAGAAGAGGAGGAGGAGGAAGTAATAAGAAAAAAATAAATGAAAATCACGAAGAATCTCATTCACTGAGGCATATCATACAGAAAGTCATTGGCATTCATTCGCTCATTCGTTCATTCATTCATTCATTCGTTCGTTCGTTCGTTCATTCATTCATTCATCCATTCATTCTTTCATTCTTTCTTTCATCCATTCATTCTTTCATTCTTTCTTTCTTTCATTTTCATTTTCATTTTCATTTCATGTCATTTCATTTAATTTCGTTTCGTTTCGTTTCGTTTCATTCCATTTCATTTCATTTCCATTGCATTTCCATTCATTTCATTTCATTTCATTTAATTTTTGATTTCATTTCATTTCATTTCCATTCATTTCATTTCATTTTCATTTCATTTTCATTTCATTTCATTTCATTTTCATTTCATTTTCATTTCATTTTCATTTCATTTCATTTTCATTTCATGTTCATTTTCATTTCATTTCATTTCATTTCCATTGCATTTCCATTCATTTCATTTCATTTTCATTTCATTTTCATTTCATTTCATTTCATTTTCATTTCATTTTCATGTCCATTGTCATTTCCATTTTCTTTTCTTTTCATTTCATGTCATTTCCTTTTTTTATTTTCATTTTTATTTTCCTTTTCCTTTTCATTTCATTTCATTTCGTTTTATTTTATTTCATTTCATTTCATTTCATTTCGTTTTATTTCATTTCATTTCATTTCATTTTCATTTCATTTCATTTCATTTCCATTCATTTCATTTCATTTCATGTCATTTTCATTTCATTTTCATTTCATTTCATTTCATTTTGATTTCATTTCATGTCATTTTCATTTCATTCATTTCATTCATTTCATTCTTTTCATTCATTTCATTCATTTCATTCTTTTCATTCATTTCATTCATTTCATTAATTTCATTCATTTCATTTCATTTCATTCATTTCATTCAAATCATTCATTTCATTCAAATCATTCATTTCTTTCATTTCTTTCATTTCTTTCATTTCTTTCATTCAGACATTCATACATTCATACATTCATACATTCATACATTCATGCATCCATCCATTCATTCATTCATTCATTCATCCATTCATCCATTCATCCATTCATCCATTCATCCATTCATCGATTCATCGATTCATCGATTCATCCATTCATCCATTCATCCATTCATCCATTCATCCATTCATCCATTCATCCATCCATCCATTCCTCCATTCCTTTATTCCTTCATTCCTTCATTCCTTCATTCCTTCATTCCTTCATTCCTTCATTCCTTCATTCCTTCACTCCTTCATTCCTTCATTCATGCATTCATGCATTCATGCATTCATGCATTCATGCATTCATGCATTCATGCATTCATGCATTCATGCATTCATGCATGCATTCATTCATTCATTCATTCATTCATGCATTCATGCATTCATGCATTCATGCATTCATGCATTCATGCATTCATGCATTCATGCATTCATGCATTCATGCATTCATGCATTCATGCATTCATGCAT
>Ga0126342_10003799_pt1 | contig 25313 bp, 18 predicted proteins | sample Cyp1metagenome_FD_92528 | JGI IMG/M metagenome (GOLD analysis project Ga0126342, IMG submission 92528) | Coral microbial communities from Lord Howe Island, Old Settlement Bay, Australia - Cyphastrea 1 metagenome | ecosystem: Host-associated > Invertebrates > Cnidaria > Coral ... | reverse complement strand
GCAGTGCAAGAAGACGTACAGTAGCGTAGCATCATGTATGTGAGGAAGTGCAAGAAGACTTACAGTAGCGTACCATCATGTATGTGAGGTAGTGCAAATGAACGTTATTAGCCGACCCCACCCCACCCCACCCCATTCCCTTAACCCCATGAAAGACATAGAAACATGCAAAACGTTGGTTCGGTTTTCCACCCGTAGGCTTAATCATGGGCAATGATGGTTAATAATGGTTAATGATGGTTTAATCATGGTTAACGATGATTAATGGTGATTTTCATATCCCATATGCGAACCATGGTGCTGGTATATAAAAACCTACAAAACTGTGTGATTTGTATGGTAAATGTTGGTAAATCTTCCGTACATGGAGCATATGGGTAATGGGACATTATTGGATTTAGTGGGATTTCTATTGGATTTGGATGTAGGTTCTGGTTATTTCACATAGCGGAAGTCAGTGCCCATTTATAGACGATAAATGATGATGGTTTTCCGAACTTAAAAATGATGATTCTCCAGTTCGCTACGTCAAAGAACCAGGGGTAAGGGATAGTATGGATAGATCTGCCATGAAGCATAGCTCATCTAGTTGTAAATCCACTTAGTTCTCTCCCCCGATCAGGTAGGTCAACAATGGCAATATCATGAGATATAGAAACAACATGAAACATCAATATTTATCTGGTTGGTGGTTTCAAACTTGACTTTTATTTTCCATCATATATGGGATGTCATCCTTCCCATTGACGAACTCATATTTTTAAAGATGGTTATTGCAGCACCAACCAGTTAACTCCAATAACTATGGTTTATGGTACTTATAACTATAGTTACTGGGGCTTATAAACCAACAAACATAACTGGGGGGGCCACATAGTAGATAACCCTGTTTTTTCTGGTTGAGTATCATGAATATTCACCAAAACCCCGGGTTAAAAAAAACATGGAAATGATCGCCCCACATAGATGGTAGGTTTTCCACATCGAAACGTTCAAGCGGGAGGGTAGCTCCATATAAACCAGCTAATTCCAGGACCATGGTTCGCATCTGGGTAAGATTTATCCACCAAAATTGGTACATCAACCGGAAAAACATGATGAACCACACATAATTCTGGGTAAATTATGTTGCGACCTCACTGTTCTCCCTCACTGGAAATCATGGTTAATTTTTGGGGAATCATCCCCTTTTATGGCCGCAAGATTCAGGTTGGTGAAATATTCTAATTTACCCAGAGTTATAGAAAACTCCCATTGGTAAACTCCAATTGATAATCATCCATTCATATGCATTGATATCCATGTTATTGTAGATAGCTAAGTGGAATTATAACTAGATTAAATCCGTGGACCATATCTTTACACTTATCATGTCCATGAAAAAAAACCATCAGTGGGAATAGTACCACCAGGCGGGCCCCCAAACGTTATGTTTGTCGGTTAATAAAGCCCATGAGTACCTGAGTTCACCAAGGTAGCAGTCAACATAGCGGTGTTCAACCTGCGTGGTTGACGATTGGTTCTGGGGTTATACAATCCAATATATTGGGGATTATCACAATCCATAAACTGTGAATTTCCTTTAAACCAGTATATAGTATATGATGACAAGAGAGGTTTTTGAACACTGCTCGGCACTGTTTTTACCGAAGCTTTAAAACTTTAACCAAGAAACAATCAGGAATACAGCAACTTTCATTGGAATTTTGAAGGGTTTGGTTAGAGTTTTTATGGGATACCACTCACCAACTTACTGGTGCTAAACGCAGGCAAATTTGAGGGAATGATCCATAATCACTACAATGTCAGGCCCCCCCAGTTATGTGTGTTGGTTTATAAGCCCCAGAAACTATAGTTATAAGTACCATAAACCATAGTTATTGGAGTTATAAACCAACTTAGCTATCTTGGGGGCCTCACATTGTAGTAGTAATCATCCCATTCCCCCATCAACCCATCCATTCCCTACGTTTAGCACCAGTAAGTTATGGGATACCACGAAAAACCAACGATATGAGAACCTTCGGCAATGATGACAGCCATGGCCATTTTTTTAGCACCAACACGTGGGATGTGTTGATGAATGGCATGGGGATTGCACTACTTCTTTCCTATAGGAAAAACCTTAGGAAAATGGTGATTTAATGAGGGTTTATGGTGGTGCAATGGAAATTAATGGGATTTACCCTCCAGTAAATTAACAGTTCGACCCTGCCAGATAGGATTTGGAAGATTAGTGAAACCACTAAAAATTGGTGATTTTCAGGGTCTATGTTAATTTACCAGAGGGTATAAACCAATTAGTCACTATAACAGTTGATGGTTTATGAAGCATGAACTCATTGGTGAAAAAAACTTTATAAACCATGAACTACTCCACAATATCAAGTACTTCATTGGTTTATTGTGGATCATTATAGCCTGTACAGCCTGAAATATCCTATTGACCAGAAAGATTAGGACTTGCCCAACTAAAATAGGGGATGGTTTAACAAGAGAGATTTGACCAAAAATGGGGATATGTTTCTTCCAGACGAGAAAGAAGTAAGTTCAATGTGCTGTGTGTTTGTTGTTTGGTCGAAACCATTATTGTTTCCTAATGAAATACAGTCGACAGTTGATAGTAACATTGTAGACAGACATCCACAGATGTTTGTTGTAGATCGCAGTCCGATGGTGAAGAAAATGCTTCAAGGTCCGTGTTTTTTCTCCAAGTTGCCCACTGCGATCCCAAGGCAACTGGAACCAGCGATGGTGCCTTCTTGGGTTTCTTGTTGGTCGGGCGGGGAAGCCTGGGAAAGGGTTGGGGGTGGCTAGGTGAAGCCGGGAAAAGCAAGGATCTAAGCTGCAAAAAGCAGGCAGTTATACTAATATGGGCATCATCAAAAATGGGAATACAAGACCTGAACATCTACAAATCTATCGATGTACGAATCTATCTTTGCTTGTTTGTCTCTATATGTACTGGAAAGTATACATTCTGTCCTGTTCTAATCTGAGCTGTGATGTGTGTTCTGTTGTTGTGTGCCTGAATATTCAGGAGATACATCCACCTCGTACATTGAAGTATACCTATATAATCCTGTATATACATATACATGTGTTTACATATACATACACAATATATATATATATATATACATGTATATATCTATGTGTATATATGTATGTGTATATATATATACGTGTATATATATACATATGTAGGCATCGATCCAATAGAATAGCTGGATTCCTAGCAACAGCACTGAGGCAAGTGCCTTTCTCCGTTGTGCCATCCTTGCAGACTCCGGGCGCTGAGTGGGGGGCACCCAGAGGGGTACTTGGTGGATCATCCCACTTAGTACCCGGCCTGGTAAACGTTTACAGTTTGCTATTGAAAATGGCCCAGTCGAAATAGTGGATTTACCCAGCTATAACATGGTGATTTTCCAGTTCGTTTCCTGTATGTTTACCAGAGGGTAAGTGGATTAGTTCATCCCAGTTATCAGTTGATTTACCCTTCCTATCCCAAGTACAACTACAATAACTGCTGGGTTTCTCGGGAATTCTATAGATATCCATAGTTAGATGGTTTTTTTTTTAACATATGGATATATTATAGATCTCCCAACAGCCACATCTCGGCAACGATCCTATAGATAGCCACCGGTTTTTTGTCTAACGTGTTTTTTAACGCGCTCCTTATCAATGATCAATAATACACATGTTCAATCTATTAGTGGGCATGAAAATATATTCCAATGTATATATATATATACAAATATATATATATATATTATATATTATATATATATTATATATTATATATATAAATATTAATGGGTATTTTTTACATATATACCAATATTGATTGTCAATATATAAATACCCACTAGGGTATATCGTAAGCGGGTATCTATATATTCCACTTACGAGCCGTGGGATTGAGCCACCCCACGTTGGGACCCACTGTTGGCAACTTGGGAAATCCAGGGAATTCCAGGATTCTAAAATGATTGGAGGTACCTACCATATATATTGGTTGGTGGTTGGTGGTTGAACCATGAATTTTAGGACTTTCCATATATTGGGAATGTCATCATCCCAACTGACTTTCTTATTTTTTCAGAGGGGTTGAAATTGTTACAGTAACCACCAACCAGATATATAACCGTAATACTGTGGGTGCATCCACAGTATCATGGGATATAGAAATCACATGAAACAACAAGATTTCAACGGATATTTCAGAAACCTAACTTGGACGGTACCTACCATACATATAAGGCCTATATAAGGCCTAAATTTCAGGGAATATCCCCACAATTCATATATGGCCAAAAATGTGGTACAGTTGCAGTACCTCCAATCATTTTAGGATCCTGAAATTCCCATTGAAATCCCCAAGCTAGCCATGGAGGTTTAGTTCGCTGCGAAATCTGAAAATAATCTATAGATGTGCAAAACCAGTGGTGAAGCCGATGGAAAGTGATCGACATTCAAGGTAGATTTTCCACATCTATCTAAACGTTTACAGGATGCGATAACTTGGTGGGTGCAATGGGGTTATAGCCATGGTTTTCCATATGGTTAAATCAGGGACGGGTATATCATGGTTGAATCATTTTTAAACAGGTTATCAATGTAAGTATAACCTGTAGAAAGATTTTAACTAGAGATGAACCATTGATGGTTTATGATTAAAAAATGATATGTATGTAATTATATTTGATAGAATGGAAAATATATAGAGCATGAATCTAGATGGAATGACAAAACCCAACAAATAAAGATGCTATTTTTTATGGATCCTGATTAAAATGGTTTTATGATGGGTGTATGTTTTGTGATATACAAATATATCTTAAGTTTTCAATGTATAGCACCCATGTTTGTCGGGATACAAGACTCCTAAACTATGGTTACATATCAACTTGTAATTGGAGCTGCACTCCCAGGGAGCGATTGCTTCAGATTGTTTGATTCTTTGAAGTATTTGATTGGGTGTATTGTTTTTTTGGGAATCGGCGTTATTTAAATAAAGAATGTTTTTTCCACAGTTGATACATGGTTTTTTTAGCGACTGGCACCTCTTGAAGAGTTCCTGGCAATTATCGAATCACAGCCATGTCAAACAGACGATTTTTGAAGTGGAATGGTCCAAACAAAACTATGATGGACAGTACTGGTGAAGCTAAAAAAATGGCGGGGAATTTTACATCCGGAATAAGCAGCTATTTTAGGGTACTATCCTGTTGTTTTCTTTGTCCTTGCTGACACCTCTAAGAAGTGCTTCCCCAAAGCTCCAAGGAGAGCATGATTCCCAGCCAGTTGTTGTAGCCAATAACCAACCATCAGCCCACATAATTAAGGGATAGATCATTATCTATATTCATATATATATATATACAATTCTACATACATATTTACAAATATATATATATATATATATGTATATCAACGTTCTGTTCTTGAAAGCTGTATTCCCCCCCATAAATTTCACCATCACCATGCCCTAACTTGGCCTGGCCTCAGCCAGGATCAAGTTGACGATCAATCTGGGCGTGGCCGATGGAGTGGAAGCACAGGAAAGCGTGCGAATGGAGGCACAGCGCCTCTGAAACTTCGAAAAATCTTTCATCAAAAATGGCAAAATGGTGATTTAATGGGGATATATGCTATAGAAATGGTGATTTAATGGTGGTTTAATGGTGGTTTAACCCATAGAAATGGGGATGTAATGGGATGGAATGGGATAGAATCACCAACTTGATATGGTATTTACTGCAATGTGGGGCCCCCGTTTGATTGCGGTTTGTTGGTGAACAGTTCCCTACCAGGGGGCACTATGTGATGCTAGTTGGGACCCCATAATCAGAATGCAACGTAACTTGCAGAAAGTATATCATCAAGAGTATATAGTTCTATGTATAACTATATACATGTATAGCTTCCAGTAATCACACGTGGCAAAAGAATCATATCCCCCATCAAATGTTTGATGCTTTTCTGAGTTCAACCTCCATGTTCCAAAAAGAATCGGGGTTAAGTCACCATTTCCATCGTTTTTGAATGGCTTAAATCATGTCAAATCACCCATCCAAACCACCATTTCCCTACTTCAAATCCAGCAAAAAATCGATACCAGGTGCTGGCGCCAGATGGCTTCGTCTTCGCGGTTGGGGCCCCACTGGGAAGAAACATTGTGAAACGATAGGATACCTAAAATCTATGCGATTGAATGGCTAGTTTACTGAGATCTAATTGGATTTAACATGATTTAATTGTATTTAATTGGATTTAATGGGCTGTACCCTTCGGACATGCTCTATAAATGGAAGGTTTTTATGGAAAAATCATCTATGAATGGTGGATTATCCAATGCCAAGAATATTGGTACATCTCGTAATCACACCTAGCCAGTTAGTTTCAACGGAAAATCACCGAACTAAGTGGAGATGTCCATTGACATCTGATTACCAGAGGGTGTTTGTTATGCACTGTATATATATGTATATGTATGTGTATATGTGTATATGTGTATATGTGTATATGTGTATATGTGTATATGTGTATATGTGTATATGTGTATATGTGTATATGTATCTTTGTATCTTTGTATCTATGTATCTATGTATCTATGTATGTAATGTAATGTAATTTAATGTAAAGTAAAGTAATGTAATGTCATGTAATGTAATGTAATGTTGTATGTAGGTACGTACGTACGTACGTACGTACGTATGTATGTATGTATATATATACATAATACATATTTATATATATATATATGTATCTATATATATATATGTATATATGTGTATATATATATACATGTATATATATATATATATACATGTATACATTGTATTTGTGTATACATTGTATATGTGTATATATGTGTCCCGATCATCAACGGTGTCTTTCTATGTGTTGAGTTATCTCCAAGCCATCGTCCTCACGAGACAACTCCCCAACTGGCCATCCGGCCGTGTTGCCATCCAAGTTTCAGGCACCATACTAACTAAGTTGGTGCCCCATAGTTAGCTAAGTTGGTTTATAACTCCAATAACTAAGGTTTATGGTGAATCTAAATACTAATATATATATATATATATATATATGGTTAATAATGGTTAATAGTGGTTAATATATATATATATGGTTAATAGTCGTTAATATTTGTTAATTGTGACCCCCAAACATCTCTGATTAAATTATAGCGGCTTCACTGTGATCTCTTTGTTTTTTTGTCAGTAAGAGGAATCATCCTCAAATGGGCCTTGTTTCAATTTGGTGAAGTATAGTTGGAAGAACGCTTGCACGAAATGGTTCCAGTGATGTTTCAGGAACACGCATAGCTTCCCGAAATTCCAGATGAACAAGACTTGGACAAAGAGATGTAGATCCAAACGGGTATGAGTCGGCCTACCTATGAGATCAATTGGGTTGATTCCCATCAATTTACCCTCTGGTAAACAAACATAGCTATTGAAAATTGCCATTTATAGTGGATTTTCCCATCAAAAATGGTGATTTTCCATAGTTATGTTAGTTTACCAGAGGGTACCAGCTATTGACATATATTTGCTAGCTATGTTTACTGGGCAAAATTGACACGTAACCCATGATCAAAGAGAAACACCGAGGATTCCTGTCGCTATGGTGGCAGCCCCATCTTTTCCAAGTGCACGGGCTTTCAAAACCAGGTGCCGCAGCCGGGTGTAAAAACAATTGGATGGTTCGAAGCATCACCACGAAATTCATGGCTGGATCAGGTTTGAGTCATCGCCATGGGCGCTATATATAAACCATCCCCAAACAGTAGCTTCATGGCGTTGGGTCTGGCCAAAAGACGGGAAATTTGGCGGATGGGATCCCCAAAGTTCTCTCCCAAAAAACCATGGTTAAAGCCGCTTCAGTCTAGCATGGAATTTCAATTTCAAGTTGAAACTTCGAATTTGAAAACTCTTTGAACATGCGGGCAAAATCCCATAAAATCCCAAAAAAACATGGTAAAAATCCCAGGTATCCCCCATTTTAAAAGCCATAAATTTCGAGGGAAGCGATGGGTCGCCCGTTGAAAAGCCATGGCCAGGCCACTTTGGTCACGGCACGACCCAGGCCTCGGCAACCAACGGGAGTTCATGGGAGGGGGAGTTTATGGGACACTTATGGTGCTTTAAAAACCATGGAATACCCAAAATGGATGGGAAAAACCATAGGAAAACCATAGGAAAATGATGGTTTTAATGGGACAATTATGGGATTTGATGGTGCTTTTATGGTGGTTTTAATGGGATTTCATGGGATATCGACTGGTTACGAAGGACCTCGTAGAACTTCATCTTTTTGGCGAGCGAGAAGTTGTAAAAAATCCTCGCTTCACCAGCAAATAGTTAGATTCTTGGGCAGGTATTCCACCATGTTCAGGTCATCCATATATCATATCAAGTAAGGCTATATATTTCATTCATATCCACATTTTGAACAATGGTTTGGTTTCAGGGAAAATCTTAACGGGAAACCATCGATTTTCCCATTAAATGTTGTTTTTTTCCGTACATGTTTCCTTGAACCAATCCATTGAATAATGTGATAAACCCAATAATAACACTACCCTTAGTGTTGATTCAAGGTGGTGCCCCCCCAGTTCTGTTTGTTGGTTTATAAACCATAGTAAGTATGTCAGTATATCCACCATAAATTAACCATAGTGAAATTGGAGTTATGTTCACCAACTGAACGCGATTCCGAACTGGGGCACCACCTTGCAGGTATCTGATATTCACCATGATAACATGGGGATCTAAGATTCATTGAGATGTAAAGGGATATAGCAGCTAACTAATCAACCATTTTCTGGGATGATTCTCCCATGTCATCAAAGATGGTTTGCTGGAAAATCCCCGAACTGAATAGAGGTTTTTATGGGGAAAAACATCCATCTAAATGGTGGATTTTCCAGCAAGCCACGCTTGATTACCAGAGTGTACACCATTGATTAATGATTTTTCCAGCTATAAACCTCTATTGATAGATGATTACCACTTGTGTTTGATGACACCGGAGAGTATCTTCCATTTTGAAGCAACAAAAATTGTCAGGCTGCCATTTTATGGGGGTATACTGATGTATACTTGGGTTATATATATATAGCCAAAAATGTGGCATTTGGCTGTGTCTTAAATTAAAATGGTGGAAGTCCTGATGTGCAACTATTTCTGGAAGAAAATGATGGTAAACCATGGAATGGAATTGGGTGTTCCGATCATTTTGCGACGAACTCACATGCTTGACATGGTCTTGAAATAGTGGTGAAAACCTCCTGCTTTACGTGAGTTTGAGAACATATCTTGAGATCCCAGTTGGTTTTGTTCCACAGAAAAATGGTTGTCAGGTGCAGAAAAGTTCTGGCGTATTCCCCATATTTTGATCCATGTTCCTTTCACCTTTGTCTGGCGACTAGGTCCCCAGGTTGTGTTGGTTCAACCACACGTTTGATGGTCAAATCCACTTTTACAAACCCAAATATAATAAAATCAGTTGGGTAAAATCTATGTGCCATTATTTGTACAGAAGCTTGCATCCGATCATATCCCAGCATTTGTCACCAAAGGTGGCTGTGGGGAAAAACATCTACCTGGTAGATGTTTGAGCAAGCCATGTTTGATGACACCGTTGCGGGGATAATGGTTAAATAATAGCCATGGTTTTGATACAATCGGTCAGCGAAAGTGACCTGGAAGTGGCGCAGCTGGTCCGACCTTCTACAGTGCAGGAGCGGTCAATCCGGACCCAAAGCTGCGCCGGATCCAGTACCTGGACGCAGCTGAATGGACAAGAGAAAGCTGGTGGACTTCTGGTTGTTTGTCTCCATTTCGGACATTTCGGAGGAGTATTTTGATACATCATAGAATTAGTTGGCAATTAGTTGGCACTTAGTTGGCAATTGTATCCCACTATACCCCAACTATCTCCCGATGGTTAAAATCCAAAATCTCCCAGAGATGTGGCTATTTGGGTACCATTCTCCAGGTTGAGGGGCTCCGACATCACCGTGGATTTGCGAGTACGAAACCCTGGGCTCACACCGACACCCAACTACTTCTATCTGTCACTTTTCCAAGACGCACCTTGGCGACTGAAATAACATCGGCAAAAATGGGGGATCTCATGGGGATATTTTCGGGAACGATCAAAATGGAGATTTTGTCACGGGGAAATGATGGGGATATCATGTGGGATTCGTAAAATGCCATCTATGGGATTTACCATATAAAAACGGGATTTCTATGGTTATCTGAATGGGATTTGCCCTGATTTACCATCAAGCTATCTTTGGATGTCCAAAGGTAGCTGGTGGCAGCTGGTGAACGTAACCATAGTTCAGCCCTTTATAAATGGGATACCCTCTGGTAGACTAACAGTTTGCTATGGAAAATCACCATAAATAGTTTTATGGTAAAGATGGTAAAATCAACTATAACTGGCCATTACAGTCACCAGTTCACCATCAATCTGATAACGAAAAAATCACCATATCTAAATATATCTAGTAGGTAAATCAACTAAAATCAACTAAAATCAACTAAAATCAACTAAAATCAACTATTTCTATGGCCATTTTCCATAGCAAACTGTAAACGTTTAAAACCTGAACTCACCAGGACGCGAACATGATCCGGATGATCCTCCGTCCAGGATCCGGGTAGTTCATATGTCATATACGTACATCGTATATACTATGGTTGTATATAAAATATTGTAGTATATGATATTATAATATATATATATATATATATATTATAGTTGGTATATTATATGTATATATTACATCTATGGTTTATGTATATATATATTGTGCCCTTATACTATGGTTATATAATGGGTGTGTATATCCCCCTTATAAATGGAACTGTACTAGTAGTCACTTTGAAGACACACTGTATCCCCATGATTAGTGGTAGCCCATCATCTAAAAAGCATCCGCGGGTTCCTAAGGAAAGCACTCAATACGTGCGATGGTCGCAGGCAGGAGGGTCTTCACATGGAGTCATGTAAATTTCAAAGAACACGAACATACCTGCAGGATGGGGCGCCCAAGATAGCGTTCAGTTGCCCTAAAAGTGGCTGAATTCTATGGTTTATGGTAGATATAACTATGGTTTATGAGGTAAATTATTAAATATAGGTTAGTGAATTATTATCATTTGCCCAGATACATGAAAATACCTGCCATGATCTGGATTTTTTGCCAACATCCAAAACCATTGAAAGAATGGCTGACCCTGATTGGTAGTTGGTTGATACTCAAGAATTCAGCATGTGTTTTTTCCGCAAATACAAATCGAGCAATGGTTTCCATGGTTTCAATCGTTTTGCTGGAATAAAAAAAACTGGTTGGTGGTTTGGAACATTTTTTATGTTTCCCATCATATTGGGAATTTCATCATCCCAACTGACGAACTCACTCCATGATTTTTCAGAGGGGTAGGGCGAAAAACCACCAACCAGAGGGTATCCCATGTAAATCACCATTAACTCCCATTATAAATCCCATTAAACCCCATTAATCACCATAAAATCCCATTAAAATTGGGAGATTACTTCCAATGTACCGTTGCGACACCCTGCCTGTTCTGCCGTGAATGTTTTTTGGTCACCCAACTGTGTCCGATCTCCTTGAGGTCCTGATCTGGAAATTGCCATAGGTTCTCTATGGAAATCCACGAATCGAATGGGGAATCTATAGCGATTTGCCATCGATTTGCCATAGAAATCCTGATGAATCTTGGGGAATCGATTTTGGGAATATGTCTTGCCGGCGGCTTCGAATTCAGCAAATCCAAGTCGCCATGAAATATGAGCCAGTCGGCCATTGGTATCCATGGAAATATCCATCAATATCCATTGGTCCATTGGTACCCACTAATATCCAGCTATAGAATCCAGATGAAACGTCCCCATTCATATCATCCATTTTCTCATCCAGTCATGTTTTCTCCAACAAGCTCGCCGCGCCCAGTACTTGAGCTATGAGATCATGGGAATGGGTGTGGTCTACAAGGGCAACAACCAGCTCGCTGAGGCACTGGAAATCCAACGAATGCAATGGAAATGACCTAATCAGATGATGAAATGTATGATTTTGCTAGCCCTCCATTGAGTTTTGGGGGATTCACACGATAGATTTTCCATAGCGTTTCCCATGTTCATGATTTTCCCATAGATTTTTCCCATATTTCTCATGGATGTTCCATCGATTTTCATTTTTCCCATATTTCTCATAGATTTTCCCATGCATTTTCCCATCGGGATTCATTTCGCCAGGAGGCCAGTGGTTACTTCACCTTCACCCCAGTCCGTCCCTCACCCGCTGCGGTGGTTTACATCGTGGCGCCGGCGCGTTTCGGGTTCCGGGTTCCGGGTGGTTGGACGGTCGTTGTGGGGCGTTTTGAATGGGAAAAACATAGGAAAATCATGGGAAAAACCATGATAAACGGATATAAATGGAGGTGTTACTGGGAAATTGAAGGTTTATTAGTACTTAGATGGGCCAGGGTTTATTAGTTAACTGGGATTTTTGTGTGCTTTATAACCTATAGACCTATAGGTACTAACCAGGAATCGCGTTTTTCCCATGGCCCATCTAAGTATGGTCTAATCTGATTATAGCCATGATGAAATGTGAAAAGTGTTTGGAATTGTTGGCAAATAGGAGATGAAATGCCTTCAGTTTGGGACCCCAACATGAATAGATCCAAGACTAAATCAATGATTTCTGCCGGGTATTGAATATAAGGGGGAAGGGATTCAAAAGGTAGCATCCAGTCATCTGTCTGAGTTTTTTCATAAGCACATTAGTCATGATAGTTGTGCCCCTTAGAGACTGGAAATAGTCATAGACGAAGTCTGGTTTTACTCCAAAGATGCTCCCTGGGAAATTCCAAAACTACAATGCTGAATGTCTCATGGGTTTGGCAGAAAATGGGATACGCAAATTGTGATTGATTATCATAATTTTCCCTATACCAAAATGTATTTTGTTCTGGGTATCCCCATTTTCGGGGTTGTATATCCCACTTTACCTCCATAAGATATTTGGTGTCATGCCCCTCTATTGCCATTAGTTCTTGTGTAAATCACCCTTTTACTTGGTGATGTTCCTCGATTCCGGGCCATTAATCTAATTATGACATTCGTGGTTGTATATCCCATGAAATCACCGTTATAGTTGGTTTTATACCTCTATATCACACTATATCTCCATTGTTTAAACCATGAATTCGTTCATGTAATCCATATATCATATCAAGTTGGCCATATATTTCATTCATATCCCCATTTTGAACAATGGTTTGGTTTAAGGGAAAATCTTAACGGGAAACCATTGATTTTCCCATTAAATATGGGGCTTTTCCGTGCATTTTCCCTTGAACCAATCCATTAAAATCAGAACACTACCCTTTGGGGGAGGTTTTTTCATGTTTTTTACCACCCATTTATGGTAATCATAGGGGTTGCTTAGTGTTGATTCAAGGTGGTGCCCCCCGGTTATGTTGGTTGGTTTATAAACCATAGTAAGTATGTCAGTGTATCTACCATAAACCATAGTGAAATTGGAGTGAACTGTTCACCAACTGAACGCGATTTAGCTCACTGGGGCACCACCTTGTTTGAACCATATTTTTTGGAGATTTGGGGCGTCAGAAACGGCGTTTTCGTTTTGCCAGGTGGTGACTCCTCCGCCTGGGGCGGGCTTCCGGGTCTTATGTCCGGGCCTCGGTGAAATATGGATTTAGTCATTGAAAATGGTGATGTTCCATAGTTATGTAAACGTTTAAGAGGGTATCCCCAAAAATGATGATTATATATGATTATGTATGAATATGTATGATGATATTTAATTATGTATGATTATATATGATTATATATGATGTTTGATTATGTATGAATATGTATGATTATATATAATTATGTATGATTATGTATGATTATATATGATGCTTGATTATGTATGATTATGTATGATTATATATGATTATGTCTGATTATATGTAACTATGTATTATTATATTTGATTATGTATTTATATATATATATATATTATTATTATTATTATTATTGATTATGTATGATTATATATGATTATATATGATTATATATGATTATATATGATTATATATGATTATATATGATTATATATGATTATATTCATGGCCATATATGATTATATTTGGTTATATATGACTATATTTGATTATGTATGATTAAATTTGGTTATGTATGATTATATATGGTTATGTATGATTATATATGATTATGTATGATTATATATGATTGTATTCATGGCTATATATGATTATATTTGGTTATATATGACTATATTTGATTATGTATGATTATATTTGATTATGTATGATTATATATGATTATATATGATTATATATTGTGTTTTATGCCCAAAAATGATGATTATTATGATTCATAGTTGATTATCATTAGTATTATCACTTGTTTTATTGTTATGTTGATCATTATGATCGTTATCACATTGTTGTCAGTACTACTTCAAGTGCGGTTAGCTATTTACATTGACAGGACAAGTAGTATTCTCAAGCGCTTTGTCAGACTGGAGACTCCAAGCCCCAAGCTGACGTCAGACAGGACATTTAGCATCATCCCAAATGAGGGTATACCCAATAATAAACCTCTATTTAGGACCGTTTTTTGATTGGCTTTACCGCATTAGCGTCACTCACTAAATAGTTGTGGCGTGGATCAAACTGAATTCTCAATATTCCACCATTTACTGGTGGGTTTTAGCACCTATCTCTTAGAGATTTTCGAGTTTCCCAAGCGCAAAACGGTCGATCTTCCCCTCCGCAGTGACTCCGAACAAAAAATAACTGGACACTTCGGAATACTTGGGACAAAGTGGGGGACCCAATTAACTAGCAGGGTTCAAACCCCCTGTTGGTTGATGATATTGTATGGGATTATACTAGCCTTGACATATTGGGGATTCTCATAATCCATGTTCACTGGGAATTCCGTGAACTTAGTAAGCCAGTTTTGAACATGGGACCTTGCAGGTTTTGAACATGGCTGCTGTTGGCATCATGCTCAATATACCTCTGTTGATGGCTTCACAATTCTGATGACATCTAGATGACATCAAGCCCATGCATAGCTATGATATGCCCTTTGATAGATGACATATATGGAGGTTTCCTAAGTCATGGGAGTACCCCCAGTTCTCATCCGTTTTTTCCATGGCTTTTCCGTTATAAACCATCCAGCTATTGTGATTTTGGGGGATCCCCCATGACCATGGACACCCCCACATCCTGATTCATAAGTGGACTCCGCAGATGGGCTTTTCCCAGGCACTGGAATCAGTCCCTTGGGGTTCATTTTCATGCCCAACTGCGAGCACGGCTCCTGGGGGTTGGGAGGGGACCTACAAGCCGCGGTTGCAGCAAAGGATGTGGGTGTAGGTGAAAAACCCGCCCTGATCTGCCCGCTGAGAATCGAAGGATGTTGTCAATGTTGGTCACAATTTTCGATTCCCACATCCTTCGATTCTCAGCGGGCAGATCCCACTTGGTTTTTTGTGGCTTTGACCAACATCACTACTTGGATGATGAGCCACCAAGTAGTACCATCATCAATGTTGTTTTTTTTTTGTGATGGTACTACTTGGTAGCTCATCCCACCTCTCGTTGGATTCACCATGGTTGACTTGGCCTAGGGGCCGGATTTAACCCCATGGAAGCCCAAAAAAGTGTGTAGTTCAAGTAGTGATTCATCACTAATTTTCACATTTCTATTTTTAGGGATGTTTTTTGTGATGAATTAGATTCAATTAGTGAATCAAAACACACACTCTTTTTTTGGGGATTAGTATAGCATATACCATCTGGTTGTTTAACAGTTCGCCATGGAAAGATCCACCATTTTTAAGTTCGGTAAACCATCTATTTCAATTAGGGCCATGGCTTCCATGGCGAACTGTTAGTCATAACCAGAGGCTATCTGATTCACTAGATCTTGGTTGCCAGTTGCTGAAAACTCAGATCTCAGGATCCAATCTAAGCTGCGATCCACTGGTTGAATAGAGGACCCCCAGCTGCAGCTCGCTGGATTCGGTTTATTTCCATGGGAAAATAGCAAACTAAAAAGGATGAGAACTGGGGGTACACCCATGACGAAACGGAAACCTCCATATTGGGGATCAGGATCCATTTTGGACAATCTCGTGAGGAATTTCCTACAACCCAGCAATCCACCGCTGCCAGTGCGGTTCAAGCCTCTGAACCGGTGCTCTGTAAAAGCCGTGAAGTCTCTGAAACACAGCGACGACTCTTCGTATGTCACTTGGCCGAAAGTTTGGGGCAACTTGAGAGACAAACCGCAGAATTTGATCATTGAATTTGTTCTTACGTACTCTGTTGGGTAATGGGTCAGTCAAGATTTTCCAGGAGTTGGATGTTCCATGTGTTTGGGTGACCCTGATTCACCTGGTGGCGAAACTGCGGCACAAGCGGTTGCATGGCCAACCCATCTGTTGGGGATCAACTCTTGAAATTAGTTTTTCTCCGCGTCTCCATGTTTCTTGATCGAATCCCAATTTTTGCTGGTTTTTTAACAAGGATATTTCTGGTGTAAATACTCCATTACCCTCTGGTAAACATACAAAAAACTATGGAAAATCACCATTTTCAAATTGGTAAAGCCACTATAAATGGTTCATTTTCAATAGCTATGTAACAAATTACCAGAGGCTACACCTGAAAAAAAAAAAAACGACGGGCTATCCCCCCAAAAAAAGCGCATGTCATGCCTCCGAGGCATATATGATGTGGCACTGGGCGAAACTGCTTTGTCTTCTCCAGGTGAAACTGCCCCCCTTGGCGGGACGACATGGGATGACATGGGATAGCCGCTCTAGATCACCTAGCTTGACCCTGGCACATGCAAAATATGCTTTAAAAAATGTGTAAATAGATGTTTATAATAGTGGTTAATAATGATTAATAGATGTTAATAGTGCTTAATATTGGCGAATTGCGACTCCCAACCATATCTGGCTAAATTATAACGGCCGCAGCCTGTTCTCCCGAAGCCTGGAATCATTGTTAATTTTTGGGAAATCATCCCCTTTGATGGCCGCAAGATTCAGATTTGTGAACTATTATAATTTACCCAGAAATATGTAAAAATTGTGTTGGTGATCGATTCCAAAATATCCCCACAGCAATTTTCCCATGTCCACTGGTTAAATCCCCGTGTGTTAATACAGACCCTGCCATCAGTCGGGGTTTGGAAAACTACTTTCCATGGAAAAAAACTCGAATTTCATGGTGTTTGGGTACCAGTATCTTGTAGGAATATTGTCTAATATTGTAGTACAATGTGAGGCCCCCAAAATAGCTAAGTTGGTTTATAACTCCAATAACTATGGTTTATGGTACTTATAACTATAGTAACTGGTGCTTATAAACCAACTTAGCTATCGAACGGGGGCCTCACATTGTAGTAATTATAGGATGTCCCAGTTCATGGATCCTGTAGCAATCCCTCAGGGTTTTTTCTTGGTTAGAAAAAAATCCCCGTTTTTGATCATCAAGCAGCCGAGGTTTTTGCATGTCACTAATATTGTCAATGATCTTCCCATGCCAACTGCTTGGGATGAATCCCTCATTTGGTTAGGAAAAAATATATCACTCAAAAAAAAACATCCCACGTTCCTTGTAATTAGCTCAGCCCTAAATCTATAAATGGGACAACCCTACTACGAAAAAAGGGGACGAATCCGAAAAAACTCACTGGGCTTCGTAGGATTTTCCAACCTTGGGATGATCCTCCAGAACCAATTTTCTTGGTCAAATCACGAGATTTCCGTCCCATCAAAATGGAAAATCCCCATGGAAAATCCCACGGTTTATCACTAAAATCCAGTGAATATCCCATGGATTTCCCATAAATCTAGTGATTATAAGAAATCTATATGGAGACATCCATTTTACCGATATTATATGACATATCCATATCATAAATCTCCATAAAAACCTCCGCAAATTCTTTTCAGAAATCGGCCAGGTAGCTCAGTGTGAGCATCCTCCGCACCGGGGCTTCAGTCTGGAGGTGACCAAAAGCCCAGGTTTTGACGTTCGTCCCGTTCGTGTTCATTCCCATCCTCCATGGCTTCATTTAATGTATTTACCCTCTGGTAAACTAACATAACTATGGAAAATATCCATTTTATAGCTGGGTAAATCAACGAACTCTCTATGGCCATTTTAATGGGATAATAGCTGGTTGGTGGTGACTGGAACCATGGAATTTTATGACGTTCCATATGTATTGGGAATAATAATCCCAAGTGACTTTCATATTTTTCAGAGGGGTTAAAACCACCAACCAATATTTAATCCCTCAAATGATCAAAGTATCCACCATGTACTTGGTGCCTCATCCCACTTGGTCGTAAGTGGGTTAGTTCACCCCAGTGATTGACATGGGATGAAGTAGGGTCAATCCATTTATAACACAGTCTTATAACCCACTTACTAAGTGGGATGAACCACCAAGTAAGTATCTGTATCTTCACCGTAGGAAAAAAGTGTACAAAAAGTGATCTATGGATTCTGGCCCAACAGATGATACTTGGGAACACAATTCATGTGTTTGAAAGTGGATGATGTTCCCAGGTACTATCCATATCAGGTTGGTGGTTTGGAACCATGGAATTTTATGACTTTCCATTCAGTTGGGAATTTCATCACCCCAACTGACGAACTCACTCCATCATTTTTCAGAGGGGTAGGGCGAAAAACCACCAACCAGATATATCCAGATATCATATTCTTGAAACCGATCGAAACCTCCAATCCCCTTCGCGATTTGGCGATTTCCCCTGGTTGAATCCATGGTTTTTCCAGGGCTTCCCCTCGCCAGAATCCTCTCAGATATTGGGCATCGTGATCCATGGATTCCATGGATTGGAATCCCAAGCCTAGACTGTTCTAGACTGAGTATGTTCCAATAATGATCCCTTAAATTTTCCAAATCCATTCCCCTAATTGTTTTAGCAGCCACATGGCCTATGGTCCCAAATAAGTGCTAAAAAGTCCCCTATATATAGCCCATCATACTCCTAATTATAATGGTTGGTTTATATCCCATTAGTTCCCATTGAACACCATTAATTCCCATTAATCACACTATTAGTCCATTAATATTCCATTCACCCCCATTCTTTCCCATGAATATACCACTAATATCCCATTCATTCCCACTAATATACCATTAATTCCCATTAATATACCAGTACCATCGATTCCCACTATCCCATGATTTCCCACGAAAATTCCCACTCTTCCCAGCAAAATCCTAGTAGTCCATCATTGTGTTATCCTCGGCTCCGCGCTTCAAGGGGTGACCAAAAAAACCAGGTACCCCATGCCCGACACCATCGAAGTTCGCTTCTGGAGAGCGGGTTCAACGGGCGGTGTTGATGGTGAACGGACCAAAAGATGATGGAAATGTGGGGAAATCCTTAGGTTGCAATTTTTGATGAATTTTCGGAGTCAAATGGCATATGTTCTGAAGATATTTAGGATGGATCATATGGATCATGTCGGGCTGCTATTCCAATTTGCCACAGAGGAAAAAACGACTGGCCGAACGACCAACAAATGATGATGGAATCATCCCATGAAGGAATTGATGGCGCCAAGATGATACCCAAGTACCAGCCTAACTTCCTCTAACTTGGCACGCACTAAATTGTGGTATAGTAATGTATAGTAATGTATAGTCTTGTATAGATTTTATTTGGATATATTACACATGATGACATCTATTTATGAATAGGTTCTTGCCCTACAGGATGGTGCCCCCCAGTTAGAAGTTGGTTTGTAAACCCCATTAACTATAGTTATACCTAGCATAAACCATAGAATTCAGCCACTTTTTTCAGGCAACTGAACGCGATCGAACGGCCCCATCCTTTTTGGGGGTTGCCATGAGTTTTTTTGCGCCAGCGCGCCACTAGGAGAGCTACAGTCATAAGTATCGTCGGCATCGACAGCTTCGTCCCTTGGTTCACTCGCAAAGATCTGAAGTTCCGATGGTTACCTGGTAATTTGACATACCCTCTGGTAAACTAACATAGCTACGGAAAATCACCATTTTTAATGGGAAAATCCACTATAAATGGCCATTTTCAATAGCCATGTTAAATTACCAGAGGGTAATGTTGGTAAAACAATGCCACAAAGCACTCAAAAACGAGAATGGTAACATTTATGGTGATTTGGGGGATTGTTTATTTCTGGTAATTTGACATAAGCTATTCAAAATGCCCCATTTATAGTTGATTTACCGTGCCTAATAAATTTTGATGTTCCATAGTTATGTTATTTTACCAGAGGGTATCCTCTGGTAATTTGACATAGCTAAATAGCCATGTTTATAGGTAAATGATCCATAGATGTTCCATGGCTTCCATAGCTATGTAACGAATTAATCATAGGGTACTATACTTGGAAGTCATTCGGCAGAATTGCAATGGGAACAAAATAAAACATGTGGAAGTTCTCCGCGATCTTAAACGTTTGGATTTGGCTTAACCAAAAGGCACCAAAAGATGAACATGTTGACAGACTTAAAGTTTTAAAGTAATTGGTTTACAAATGTGATTTCGCAGAAACATTTGAAACTATAAAATAGATGGTTTATTTCTTCACATCCTCAAAGTTCGTCTTTGAAATTCGTTTCTATGACAAAACACGTAGTTTTGTCCATTTCAAGGGATACCCAGAATCTGCCAGATGATGCCCTACCACTTGCGGGGGGTTAGACATCACCTGAATAATGTGCGTGAAGTAGTGGTGAAGACCCTAAAAGTGGTGATATTTATAGGGTACATATGATCTGAATCATGATTGTCATGTTTTTGGGATGAGTTGACACCATCAGCATGTGATTTTTGGTTCGTACTCCCATGTATATCAAGTTGCTGGTCGATATTCGCAGTTGTTCGGTATCATTGCCATGCTGTTTTTCTTCTCCCGCTCCTATCAACTTCATCCATCCATGTCATGGTTTGATACCCCTGGCCAGAATTCTCCATAATTCATGTCCCTATCACGGCTCACCTCAGAGTTCAAATATGTTCAGCTGGTTGGTGGTTTGGAACCATGGAATTTTATTTTTTACATTGGGTAATTTCATCATCCCAACTGACGAACTCCATCATTTTTCAGAGGGGTAGGGCTCAACCACCAACCAGAGGGTATCCCATATAAATCACCATTAAATCCTATTAAACCCCATTAAAATCACCACTAAATCACCATAAAGAAACTCATTAAATCACCATTTTCCTATAGTTTTCCTATGGTTTTCCTATGGTTTTGAGGTAATTACCAGGCCTCCCATGACTCCACTGATCGAAACAGTCTCAAAACAATAGCCTGGTGATGGGATTCGTCCCCGAAAATAGCGTGGGGTTATCCCTTCTACAGATACCTATACATACCAGGTATATAATATGTATATATATATATATATATATGTATGTATGTATATACATATATATATATGTGTATAAGAAATATACATATATATATATATACATATTATTTATATATATATATATACACTGTATATGAACGGGTAAACTAACTGTCGCTATTAGTTACCCAATGAACCTCCATTAAATCAAAGAGCTATTGTATCACATTTGTTCAAACTATTGTGAGTGAGCTATTATCCATTCAATTATTCAAAATTCTACCAATGCTCACGAGAATCCAGCTCACTATGGTGCCAACAAGGCTCCAAGTCCACGATCTGGCCATTTAGCAAGGATTGGTCTGGGAGGGTGGGGTGCCGAGAATCAACCAATGGAAAATCAACTATAGATGGAGCTTTTAAAAGGAAATCGAAGGAAAATCATGGGAAAATCTGTATGACATGGAGGCTTTAATGGGAAAATTCCTTTTAGGATTTTAGACGGTCTATGATGTTCGATGATGATCGTCAGCGAACGAAACCTCTAGGCCACCGATTTTTTTTAATGAGCCACATGGGTTTTAGCGTTTTTGGGGGAACGATTCCAAACAGTAATTCCTACGGCTGGTGCCTCATCCCACGGCTGGTCGTAAATGGCTTAGTTCACCCCAGTTACAAATGGATTACCATCTGGTTATGACTAGCAGTTTGCCATGGAAAGATCCACCATGCTATTAAGAACGGTAAGCCATCTATTTCTATGGACCATCAATTTTCCATGGCGAACTGTGAATGTCATAGCCAGAGGGTAGTGGTCTACCTATCCCATTGGTCAAATCACGGTGAAGCCCACCACGACGCCCTGGGATGAACCCGTTTGGGACCGGTAAACTCATAAAACCCTCTGGTAAACCATGGATAGACTAATGGCTATGACTAATGGGGATATATATACTAAACACTAAGCAATGGATTTTTGCGAGGGAAACCATGGATACCCGCTGGTAAACGTTTAACTTACAGTTTGCGAACTTGAAAATGGGCATAGAAATAGTTGATTTACCCAGCTATAAAATGGTGGTTTTCCATATAGTTTCCTGTATGTTTACCAGAGGGTATATAGGTCTTCTAATATGATGGGAAACATCTCCAATATTCATATTTATGCGAGGTGTCATCATCGTTTCATCAACCAGTGGTCAGAAACTGGCTTTACCAGAGGGTTTTATGAGTTTACCAGCGGGTCCCTTAAACGGGTCCCCAAACAAATGTGGCGAATTCGACCCCAGGAGGAGCGGCCCTTGCCGATGACAACGGGAACGCACAAAGAGGGAGAGATGCACAACAAGAAGGTGCGGATTGTGATGGGTGCTGGGAATAGTAATATCCCTACAAGATGGTGCCCCAGTTCGTTAGCTAAGTTGGTTTATCATTCCAAAAACTAGGGTTTATGGTGAATCTAAATACTAATATATATGGTTAATAATGGTTAGTTGTTAATAGTGGAATAATGGTTAATAATGGTTAATTGTGATGGTTAATGCCAAAAAATCATGGTTGATAGTGGTTAATAGTGCTTAGTAGATGTTCATATAATAGTGGTTAATATTGGTGAATTGTGACTCCCAAACATACCTGGCTAAGTTATAACGACCGAACCCTGTTCTCCTGAAGCCTGGAATCATGGTTAATTTTTGGAAAATCATCCCCTTTTATGGCTGCAAGATTCAGGGTAGTGAAATATATATTTTAATTTACCCAGATGGGTGGTGGGAGTAGAATGGGGAGTATATATGGGTATATGGGGTTGGCTGGAAATAGGACAAATAAATATATATATATATGTATATATATATATGTATATATATATGTATATATATATATATATGTATATATATATGTATATATATACATATGTATATATATATGTATATATATATATCCCCAATAAAATAGCATTTGTTTAAGGGAACATGATGACAATCCAATGCATTTAGGGCTACACAATTTTCAGACAAACCCATTTTAAACTGGCATGTCGGAATGACGATGAATAGAGGTAACTATTCCAAAGAATAGCCGAACTTTTCGGGTCAGTAAGTATTGTAATTTCCCAAGCTGGGGTATAGTCACAGCCCCCTGGTACGAAATAATGTTAGCTACCTCCGAAACCATGGTGAGATGTAGATCACGTTCATTTTTGGGGACCATGTTCACACATGTTGGAGGGTATGAAAAAAATAGGGATTAATGGGATATATAAGGGGTATGTCAGGTATGTTTTCTCTGAAAAAGATTGATGTATTCATGAAAAAATCTGATATTCTCTGAGATTTACTGTAATGAGGCTGAAGCACCTATTGTATGGTTGTATAATTGGATATATTTCATATGATATAACTACCTCAACAGTATGATATGTCAATTATGTAGGTGTGTCTGAAAACGAGGTCCCCAAAGAATTGCCATTCAAAACGGGCAAAATGATGATTAATCAGTGGATTTGGGGTACCCTACTTTCAGACAAATCCATGTGATGGTGTAGTGGTGGTGTTGGGAAAGGGATGTTGGATTTTTCAGTAGCCTAAAACCACCAAATTGATTTGTTGTTTGAAGCACGGAATAAATGGGATACCCCTTTGAAACGCTCAAATTTGGCAGGAGTTTGGGTTCAACAGGCTGCGGATTTGCTATGTAAATCTCCCATTTCCAATCCATTTTGGGGGCGGCCCAAGTATCAGTCATGATCGGTCTATCCCTATAAGACGCCCTGGCTGAAATTGGAAAATCGCCAAAAATGATGGACCCTTTACCTGGAAAATCACTTTCTACATCTTCCAGATAAGCGTGTTTTTGTATATGTTTGATGATCACCATTTTCGGATATGTTTGGTGATGATGACATTTTTTGGTCATTATCCAAACCATATTTCTCCTGGGTTAATTTCAGATATGTGTTCATTTTGTTGGGTTTAAAGCATAACCGTGCTAGCTGAAGGTCTGCCCAGTACATGGATATTTTTGAGATCCCAGACGATATGAACGCACCCAACATCCTCCCTTGGTTTTATTAAGCACCTGACTGTTCTACAAGTCGACATATGGCTTCGTCTGAAAATTATGATACACAAATTCTGGTGTCAGTTTCCTATTATTTGCACAAATCGAAACGGCTAACTCCTCAACTTTCAGAAAGAGACATAGTCCCATCCGTATTTTTGCAGCAGGCAACCGCCCATGCTAACCCACGCCAGGAATTCTTGAGATACTACGGGGAAGCAGAAGGCCAAGTGGTCAAGGATGGTGATTTGTCAGGGAGCTACCATGACCCATCCATTTTTTCCAACAAAAATATATGTTGGTAAATCTCTGATGAGACATTTTGGTCTAGCATAGAGCACTTATCGGACAAACCCGGTCTTGATTGTCACTGCTTAGGATGATCCAAATTTAGCTATGAAAAATACCCTTGTTGATGGATGATTGAAAGGAGTTATATTCCCTGGGTGTTGGGGATTACTATAACCCATACTAGGGAAACCAGGAAACCTATCAACTAACTAGTCTATATATATATATACTGAGATAGGAATGGGTTCAGATCTCCCATCACTGTGTCACTACCGAATCGCAGGTGGTTCAAGTTCCTGGAGTGATTCGGTACCATGCTTCAGTCTATCCTGAGCAATATCAGTAATGTTTGCACCCGATTAGTGTCCTGGTACCCTATTGTGAGAAATTTCTTGCTCCTAATTCAGTCACATGCAAATTGTTGGGGGGGAACTCTATTGTGAGATTTTTTT
>Ga0126342_10003798_pt1 | contig 25324 bp, 21 predicted proteins | sample Cyp1metagenome_FD_92528 | JGI IMG/M metagenome (GOLD analysis project Ga0126342, IMG submission 92528) | Coral microbial communities from Lord Howe Island, Old Settlement Bay, Australia - Cyphastrea 1 metagenome | ecosystem: Host-associated > Invertebrates > Cnidaria > Coral ... | reverse complement strand
CCGGCAGCGCCCACTGGGATCTGGAGCTCGCGGTGGAGGTCCGGCTGTGCCCACTGGGATCTGGACTGCGAGGAGGAGGACGAGGAGGAGATGGAGGAGGAGGCGGAGGAGGAGGAGAACATCTCTGATAAAATCTAACAACCCTCACCTGGCAGGCGGGGAACTATTTTCCGATCTCAAAATCAATTAAGTTTCCTTATATAACGCAATTAAAATTTTGCCAAAAGTTGGTTTTCGAAGCGGACCCTATTAATAAAATTAAATCCTTAATCATAAAAACTAAAAATTTTCGGACGGACCCTAATAATAAACACCCTGGGGTTGACTAGTTTTGATTATTAGGGGGCGAAACACACAAATGGTAGTTTTATGTTTAAATTGTTTTCTAAAGGGGATCAATTAAAAGTCAAATTGGCCAATCTGAAATTTTCCAAAATTGGAGATGGACCCTAGTTTTTAGTATTTGGGGGACGTTTAGTAGTAGGAGGAAGGGATTATATGTGTATGTATATATATATTAGACATATGTGTATATATATATATATATAACTATACAATATGTGTGAGTATGATGATACATGGCAATCATATACTTATAGAGTTATATGGTTTTGAGTTATACGGTTTTATTGAATATGTTTGGTTTCTTTGTCATATCGCTCACACGTATATATATATATATAGTATCATCAAACAGACTGTATCAGATCTGTGTTTCATGGTTGGAACTCCAGACGAGGATATCCCCTTGAGCAATTCGGAATGCTGTAAGGCAAAGCTCGGATGCTGCGAGCCAGGACTGGAAAGTTGGTTGTTTCCTTGAATTCTGTGAATGTGTTGCGAGTTTGGTGTTTCTTAACATGGAGGATCCCAAAACCATGGGCACACCCCATCTTGGGAAACATCCATTTGGGATGATACCAAACAGATAAATATTTAATATATATATATATATATATATATACGGACAGGACAAGCAAGTGAGCGAGTTTCAATAATCAATATATTGATTCAATATGTGTGACAGGACAAACTGAAACATTTGAAACTAGCAAGCAACGATCCCAGAATGATCCATAATGATCCAGAATGATGGCTAATTCGCATTTGATCAACTGGCAATATAACATAATAGAACCGGTATGATGGCTTGAGCTTCCTGTTGCATTTTTTCACAGAAGCGCTAAGCGCCGCTAAGTCTTGATTCCTCTTGGCACTCTCATTTGCCACCCAAGAGAAACATACGGTATGCGTGATCTCTCATTGAGGACAGATGATGCACACGAATATCAACAATCTATCACCCAGTTCCATGGTTGTAGTTACAAACAATAACACCATGGTACTAACAATAGGACTAGTAATGATTTATATAATGACATATAATGACTAGTTTGTATAATGACTAGATATGACTAGATATGACATGTTAAATCATTGTAAACCATGTTTATACTAATTTAACATAAAAACAAAACCAACACGCTAAGACCATCACAGAGATACTCCAGATCCTCCAGCAAACTGCGGAGGATGCCAGCAGCGGACCCATTCCTTTTGCCCGTGTGGCGCCTCGAAAATTCAGGCGAAGCGACCGCAAAACGGGGGGAAGTGGCCGTCTTGGAAATGCAAGCGTTGCGACTTAGGAGATCTGAGGGTTTAGGGGTTATAACCCATGACGGATCCATGGTGCTGCTATATATGGTGTGCCATGGATCCATCAATATACCCCAAATGTTAGCATATATACCCTCTGGTAAACTAACATAGCTATTGAAAATGGCCATTTATAGTGGATTTTCCCATTAAAAATTGTGATTTTCCATAGCTATGTTAAATTACCAGAGGGTACCAGCACCATGGATCCGTCATGGGTAATGGATTGCAGGTAGCTCGAGTTGCAGTTCTGTGGGTGGCATAAAGAGCGGGCCATTGTGCACGGCTTGGTAAGGCTTGTTGTGATTCCTGTGCTTGTTGCTTGAGATAAATGGGATTCAAATGGGATAGACATCAGCCCTGAATGGGATGATTGGGCTGGTGGTTTCAGATACTCTTTTAACATTGTCTATTCATTTCAAGTTTTTGAATGATCTTTTTTCCACTGGCTGGTAGCTTCCAAGGGGCTAACAAAACCCACCTTCCTCGCATCCCTTTGTTGACCTGGCAAGGATTCTCTTCACTTGCAAGATCTGTGAGACCAGGAACTCCCACATGATCTCTAGGCCGGAGCCACAGCCGACGTCAACAAAAATCACTGGCGCCTTTAAAAACAGAACGGCGATTCATCGAACATAGCCATACATATCCGACATTATCCGACTATATGTTGTTGTCCAATTGAATGTCGCGGCCATTGGAGTTTCATTGACATTTCTTTGCAGCACAAGTTCTTGAAGAAAAAACCTGATGCAACAGCCTGTAGGATGGCAACCTTCATCATCCCTCATCCAGATTCTTCTTCTTAGACTGTTTTTTTTGGGGTTCGTTTGGCTCGGAAAACACCATGTGGATCCACAGCCAGGCTGGCATATCAGCAGGGCATTGTGATAGCAACATGCCCCGGGCTCAGACCTGTGGGGGATGATGCCAATGACATCGCCGAGTGACCGTTTTGTATCGCGGAAAATGGACGGTTTTTTTTGGGTCATTCGGACGGAAGTCCGAATTGCCGGAAAAGTGTTAAGGTGTTTTTATGTTTCTATAGTGCTTGCAAACAGGAAAAAACTTGACTCCCACAGGACATGTTAAAGTTTGTTGAGTATGGAATGTACGGATACATGTCTGGCTTAGAAACACCTGTTGTTGCCCCAGTGGCCTGAGATTCGAATCCAATCCCTATGGTCATAGCTATGTTAAATTACGAGAGGGTATCCAAATGAGCCCTTGAAGATAGTCCGGTTGGTTGGTTGGTTGGTTAATATATACTAGAAAACAATGAGGGATCATGATAACCCTATAGGTAGACCTATCAACCAACTAGTATAATGAGATGGGAAAACGGGGTATTTTTTAATGGCTCAGATTTCACAAATTTGACCATGTTGGGATCATCCATTCTATGCAAGGTACAAACTGGAAGACGAATGATCGTTATTCGTTAAGGTTAAGGACTTTATAGATACGAGAGGTTTTGGCTCTACTTTACAAAAGGTTTTTAATTACTGTAGTTAAAGTTTTAGTTAATGACTTTATATATACATTTTTATACTACAGTAATCACCTCTTGTGCAGTAATTACCTTTTCCACATGTTAGACATATGTTGTTTAGGAGCTTAGGAGGCGTTGACACCAGAATATGCAGGCTTTCCCGCATGGTTTTACAATGGTGACGGGGGTCACGGTCGGTGCACCTGACCTGTTGATAGGTCAAAACCTCTAAAGCCCATTGACCATATGTTCCAATTTCTACCACTTGGGGGGCCTCAACAACCATACCCAAAGAATCCCACGGATTTACCATTGGGTTTACCACACCATAACAGTGATTTGTTCAGGAACCTTAAATGGAAGTACCGTGCCATGTAAGGCCGTGTTTAGGGTAGGCATTCCCCTACCTAAACCTTTATAACAGGCCTTACGTGTGCGTAGATATATACCCTCAATGCAGGTACCTCTACATCACATGTTTCTCATGTTTTCCCCTTAGGTAACGTAGCTGTGTGTTCTCACCCACAAGTGTTGCTTCATATCCCCATTCTGCCCTCATTATCCCCATCATACGCCTATGATTTTAGAGTTTCTACATGATAGATTATTAAGATTCACCCTGTCCATGAATCCTTAGTAATGGGGCAAGTCACTTTTGGGAGATTGATCCAATGATATATCCCCAAATAATATCCAATGATGATCCAACAATATCCCCAAATATATCCACCAAATGGCTCTCGCACGACAATTTTAAGCTGTCGCAGTGCCGGCCCACGGACGCTTTAGCGACCATGGCCGGGAAAAATATATAATTACCTTCATTATGGTTGGTTATTGTCCACATTTGTTGTTAGTTGATATTCCCAGTATATTCCTATCTTGCGTTGTACCCTTATATCCTCCGTCATACGCCTACCAGTATAGGGTTTCCCACAGTACTTGGTCAAGATTCTCCAGAAGCCATCTAAATCTCAATGTAAACCCGAACATTACTGGAAGATTCATAGATTTTGATGGGGCACATTAGGGGGAAAAGCTAATATTGGCTAAGGCCAGAGGGTTCAACACAATTTCCAGGCCCTGGTTGCAGCAGCCGGCACTTGCTGGCAGATAAGACCGGCTCTTTGGTGGATACGAGGTGTTGCTAGGGAGATGTGTGTTTGCTTCAAATTCATATGAACTAATGGCCCATGAACAGTATAACCCATATATATATAATATATAACCCATAAAGTTTGGGTATAATTGTTTTGGGTATATGAAAAAATCCTTAGAATCTACCATAACCACAAACCAGAGTCAATCTAGTACCAACTTAGCTGTCCTGGGGACTCCATTTTGTAGAGATTACTGGGGGCCCGGTTTCAAGATGTTTCAAGCTGGCCGCCTGCATCCATGTACCAGCTATTTTGATGTTCACCAGGGGTACCAGGGTTTTGACACACTGCCATATATTGGCTGTGTCTTAAAATTAGGTGTACCCCCGTTTGATGACATGTCAATTGCGATGAGGATGATTCACCAATGGATAGAACATGATAATGATCCGATTTTGCAGACAAACTCATATTGTATTCGTGGTGACCACCAATCGGATTGCTTGTTATCGATTGGTGTTTGATTCATTCTTCCTTTCTCTTGGGTGATGGTTCCCAATTTGGCGATGACTAGGTCATATTTTCAGGGTTAAAGTCACCAACTAGAAAATAACGTCAATCTTGGGAGGATATGGTGTTTCTCAAGCCTGGCTGTTTGTTGATCTCCGGCTTTTTGCCAAGGTTTGCTGGACGTTGGTATTTGGGATGTTGAACAACTTGCTCAACAAGGCTGCGATGAAACGATGAAACTGCCACATTTGGATGGCCCAAGTTGATCAAATCGGTCCCCAGTGGGACACAACTGTCTCAGGCGAGAATGTTACTCGCTTGACCACTGATGGATACCAACAGGCTGGATACCGGCGAATTCTTCATCTTGAGCATACTGTGACCTTGCTATAGAATGATCTTGCATGTGTTACTGAACAAGATCCTTAGATTTGATGCTTCTGAATATGAGTCACACTACAGTCATACTTGACTTTCAGGATCGTTCAACCTTTGCATTGTTTGATTGTGTGTGTGCATGTTGTTCCATTGTTCCATTGTTCCATTGTTCCATTGTTCCATTACTGTATTATATACGTTTGCATCACCGTGATTGGATGGTTGTCTTGTCATCCTTGCGATCTCCGGCCTCGTCGTTGGCGCAAAAAAACGGCCCGGAGTCAAATCGCGGGAGTTGCTGATGATTCAGCTATGGTTTATGATAGATATAACTTAACTATGGTTTATAGTTATAAGTGGTTAACTATGATGATTCTCATTTGACTTTGGGATGATGTAAATATTCAAACATGAAGAACTGACTGGCCTGACTGGATCCCCGTTCCCATTTGACCAATATTTCACCAACCAATTGGTGCAGTCCTCAAGAGGAGCGGACAGGTCAGCGGCGGAGAGCCTTCAGAGAACACCTTGAAAGTAGGCCAGGCAGGTCTGAAGAGGATTTGCTGTTCATGGTGACTTGACTATTACTGCAACATTTATAAATATTTATAAACTATGCTGCGGTAGTGAACTATTATTGTTGAACAACATGTTAAGTATTAGATATTTTTATTGATGGTGAGTTTCACTAGAGTGAATAAAGTGATGATGAACTGACTTCGGGGTAGATGATACCAATACTAGTATTGATATTATTGCTGGACAAACCCATCTTGATGTGGTTTCCTTGTTCTTTTGAACAATGTTCGTAGGCTATTTTTTAGCAACCCTCAAAAAGATAGGACGTTTGTTTTTTTTAATACTTTTTATTGTTAGAATAGTTGCGAAGTGAACCTGTTCTATCTTTTTGGGGCTTACTATGACTCTTGACCAGTGAGAACGTTCACCTACAGGTGAATCACCGCTGCTGGTGCGGAACAAGGATGGCTTGCTGGAAGCATTGCCAGAGGCGGCGGCCATGCAATTCACTGGTCATTGGTTGCTGTGTCAACTGGCTGAATGGGTACTTTACCCATCCCGAATACAATATAATATAAGTTGTATTGATGGCCATATCCGATGAGAAAATCATGTTCCAACCCCTATGTTCGGAGTTCCGTAGTGTTGGCTATACAGGGTGCAATACTTTAGCAATACTTTAATATGTTGTTATGCATGGGCGATATGTAGTATTATACCTTCGCGCATCTAAGCGCGAATCCCTGCGAACAGATCGGTCATGTTGATGTGATGTCAATCCCCTTCTAACATTGGGGTGGCAAGTGGTGATCTGACTCCCTGCGATGAAGTGATCTTGACAATCTCAAACAGTTTGTATTGGCGAAACCGTGGATATTTTTTTTACTATAATATAGTATAATATATATATATATAGTATAATTATAATATATATATATAGTATATTATATAATATATAGTATAAGTATAATGTATATATATATATATAGTATATGTATATATGTTATGATACGGTTTCTCCAGGCCAGACTGGATCGCGGAGCCCCTTTTTGGACGCACAGCAGTGCGGGGAATCAGATCTTACTTTTTACGGAATGATCCGAAGATAAATATGGAATAATATGGATAACTATGGAATAATATGCATAAACTATGGAATATATCATATGGATGATCAGAATATGGAAAGATTCGGCTGGATTTTATCATAATCCGCTTATGCCAAAACTTTGCAAAAAGAGGAAGCAACAGGGTCAGGACATTTTGAACACATAAGCGTCACCATCCGGTAGCATGGTGGGGATCACACCATTATGGGAATCCTGTTCCCAACCAGCCACTACAATGGAATGACAGGTTTAGTAAAGCCATACATATCTCCCATATATAAGATTATATAGTTTCCTAATATACATAATATATATATATATATATTTATATATATGCCAATTGAAGCCATGATTTCCCATCATATTCCCATTATGCATCCATTTATATCCCCGAAGAAATTACAGGTTCTGAACACCGCACCAGGAGGATTTGGGCATGAGCCGAGCTGCTGATTTTATGGCGGACACTGCCGATGAGGCCGAGAGGTTCCCAGCAATGGCATTTCTTACTGGTGCTTCGTAGGGAATGGATGGGAATGGGGGTTGCTGGGATGATTATTGATAGTTCTTGTGGATCATTCCCGCATTCCCTACGTTTAGCACAAGTAAGTAATTGGAGGTTGTCACAGGATTTTTCGCAAGCCACGGATAGATGGAAACTCGGAAACGGGAAACCTATAGAAATATGTGGTAACTATCATTTGTTTGGCACCCTGACAACACTTATTTCCATATTTTTGGGGTGACTGTATATGACTGAAAATGGGGATACCCCGAGAAAATACTGTGGATGATAGAAATCCTGCATCACCTTGGATGGTTGAAACCCTATAAATAATGGGATAAACCACCTATCAGCTGGTGCAGGATTTCTTCCATCCACGGTATGGCATCTTAAATAATGATCTTAAATAGGAAAAAATGGGAAGATGATGATTCAACATTAACTATTTGGATACCCTTTTTTTCGGACAAACCCAAATACACTCAACTGTTCATTGCTTCTTGATGGCTATCTTGGACTTGTCCATGATACCGGGATGCCTATTAGTCATTAATCCCTTGGGATTATGGCATAGATGCCAGCGATATGTGGCAGCATTTGTCTTGCAGTAAATCATAGTAAATCCCAAAAATTGCTTAGTTGACTCTCGCTATTTTCTCACTGGTGGCTTTGAATAGTCGTGATATGTTCAACATTGTTCAACATTGATCAACCATATGTGGGATGCCGAGCCTCAAGGACATGCACATAAATTGCGTGTTTCCGTGTTTCAGAGTGGTTTCTTCCCTTTTGTTTTCATTCAACTCTGTCCAGAAGTTGGAGGGAAACCCCACATGACCTGCCAGAAAAATCAAAGCGCCAGGATATGGTTTCGTGAGGCCGGAACCAGCCTGGCCAGTGGGCACCAGGGTACAGTAGAGGAGCATGGTGGAGCAGTGGCAAGATTCATGTTTTTTTCCAGGGATTTTCCTAGATCACATTCCCATACAAATGGGATTTATAAAAAAAGTACCCACCCAGCCGGGGAGTAAAGAAAAAAGAAAACAATATCAATGGGTAAATTGAGGAGGGACTATAGAATTGTCCAGAGATCTGCCCCATTCTTCCGCTCCGCTCATGCTCTTCGCTATGTACAGCATCACCTTGCCCTTGAAAGCATCGTTACAACAGTGGCAGTTGACGCATCGTATACAGTTGCAAATGTTGGCATACGACTAGTTGCTAGGGTTTGAGCGAATTACTACTGAGGCTTCTCAATGAAGATCAGTAATTAGATCGTAAGATACATGTAATTTATATATATAGTCACCAAGTATGGTACTTGATTTAGCAAATTACTATATGATCCAACAATACTATTCGATTTTAGTGATATTCAACAATTATGATGGTGTAGTTGATGCAGCATGGTTTTCCAACACTATCCCATTTTGTGCAGCTCAGCGACCTACGATGCCATGTTGCAGCTGAGGTCAGGTTTCATAGTACATTAGAAAGCCTCCAAACATCTTATATCATCTTATATCATACATATATATATATATATATTATATAGAGAGTTATATAGTAGGAACTTATCCTCCAGAAGTCAGACCTGTAAATAGAAGATAACTCATGGAATCATGTTCCACTATTTAAAGGTGATTTTCTTCCTCCGCAAGCTTAGATTACTCTCGAAGGTACACTGAGAAATGCTGGGCACCAGGCTATTTGCGTTTTCGCAGATGGTGCACTCCAATACCAAAAAATCGGCGCTTCACGAATCGAAAAAGGCCTGCCTCAAGCCTCAAACCTTGCGGTCCTAAACACGTCCATTTCTTTTGAACATGAAGCATCAGTTGTGGGTTTCTGAAAAATTGTCACTAACATCGTTTGGCAAGTCATTTACCAATCAGTTATGTTTGTTCATTGGGAAACTGCCACGCTTCAACGTGACAAGCCAAACTTGTTGAGAAGCCACGTCGGTTTTCTTTTGATCCAAGCCATGAACCGCGTCATTTTGTGGGAAGTTTTTGGGATACACTCCGGTAATGAAATACCCTATGTATATATATATGCATATACTGGTTGGTGGTTTGGAACATGAATTTTATTTTCCATATATTGGGAATAGTCATCCCAACTGACTTTCATATTTTTCAGAGGGGTTGAAACCACCAACCAGCTATGTATATATATAATTAATATATACATATATATATATACAAACGGAGGTTTATGGCTGGGACAATCATTTGTAAATGGTGTGAAACTTCCAGCAAGCCACATTGCGGGAGGGTAGCCTGGAAGATTCTGTTGGCCACCCTGGTTGATCCATGGTTTCTCATTCCCCATTGTGGATGGCTCAACATGCTTGGGGCGAGGTGATATAACATGGTATAACTAGATAATATACTGTATTATATCATACATATAATATGATATATATATAATACATTATCTATCTATATATATATATGAATGATACTGGTATATCTAATAAATTATATATGTACATATATCATACATATAATACATTATATATATATACAAATATATATATATATATATATCTACAGTAAGTATTTTCTGCTATACGTGTTTTATATATATATACAAACAACTGGGTCACTTCCACAGCCAATGTTTGCAGCTGATTCCATCCCAAGTCCCCAAAAAGCTGGTGCCATGGCGGACGCCAGTGCCGCTTGGGCCTCAGGTCTCCATTGCCGCTTGTGTCCAAGGGACAGTGACAAACCTTGGGAACAGCTATTGGAAAACATAGCCCCAATCTACTATAGCTGTTTAACCATAGCTGTACCAATAGTAGTTATTTTCCAAGATAATGGTTTTGTTCTCATAGTTGTTTACCCATAGCTGTTAACCATAGCAGTTTTTTTACTGCTGTCCCATGTTTTATTATCCATGTTCCATAATTTTCCCGAGGGTGAATATGTTGTTCCCTAACAGCCCTAACATTTAATGTTAAAGATCTATGGGGAAAAATGATTTGGTGAAAAAAAAACTAGTTCAACCGTTCAAAAAAGTCCATTAAGAATCATTTCAATTCAAAATATCAAGGCCAGTATAAATATTAATACATGGAGTCTGGGGGCTTTTTTTGTGTGTTTTTTGTTCACCTTCGTTCTAAGGCTGAGCAGGCGGAAGAAGGGGGCATCCCTTTGTCACAAGCCTCTCTGCAGCAGCTGAATGCTGTGAAGCAACAGCTGGAGCAGGAGGTCCGAAGTTTGGCGTGGGATCTCAGATGTGGACCGCTAAGCGCCGCTTGGCGGAAGTGTTTTTTATTTGAAGCGTGGTACACCATCAGACTGAATCATAACCCATGACGGATCCATGGTGCTGGTATATATGCTAACATGACTGGGGTATATTGATGGGATCCATGGCACACCATATTTCTAGCAGCACCATGGATCCTATATGGGTAAACCATCCCTGGGGCGCCTGAGTTGAACAATCAAGCCGCTCTAAGAGAAGCTGAGGCAAGGCCGATTTCTGTGGAGGGGAACCAGGGGAACCCCCGATTCCCGGAGGAAAATAGAGGAAGATCGCGGAGAAAACTGATGATAGCGGACTTGCCAGGTCAGATTTCCAGAGGGGTAAATGAATTTCTGGGTTTGAACATGGGGTGACCCACATGTTCGTCCGTTTTTCTTCATCATCCCCTTCAAAACGGCCTCAAGTTGTGGGTATACCACATTTTCAGACACACCAGAATATCTATTGTTACTCAGTTTTATGCCTATTGTATTTAATTATTACATTCCCATATATATATATAATATATATAACTATATATATATACACATTCTCATAGTTATCCATGCAATGGTAATTGAATCCTCAATTAATTAGTCGTGGATACTGGTGGAACGAGGCTGGTGTCGTGATGATCACCACATTCACCACGCGCCGCGAACATCGCAGCAGGCGCGATTCCAGGCTTCCATTGAGAGCCTGAAGTCCTTATGCCCTGAGAACAATGGGAAGGCCATGCTGGCACGGGACCTAGAGAAACCATGAGAAACCCAGGGAAATCGGAACAAACTATAAATGTTTGAGTGAAAAGTCGGTTGATTTTGCAGCAGATTTGTTTCTACATGTTTGTGCTACTCGAATTTCTGGCATTGTTTTTCCCATTGAACAAACCTGGGATCCAAGCGATTCAAAGTGGCTTTGCACCTGATTTAGTTTGTTTGATATGCTGAGATTCCGCTCACGTCTTCCCTGTACATCGACGGCCACATGACTGAAACGTCCTGGGCCTAGACGATCAGCAGCTCAAATTCATGGAAATGTTCCTATCCAATCACTTGATATCCCAGATCATCTATGATTACTTGATACATCATACATTTATAATCATTAACATGTTATATGTTGCCTACCCATTTACTCGAAACATCACCAGGCTTTGGAGACAACAACATGTTGACCTTCGCAATGGTTTCTACGGCAACAGATTGATATTCGTCGCTCAGGAAGAAGGTGACGGTCGATGTGGGCACGGGATACTACATCGAGATGTCTGTGGAACGAGCCCACAAGTTTTGCAGCAGGACAGCGACGGCTGATGCTTCGCTGCTTGCTGCTTGATGACTTGAGGCAAGTGACAAAGATGAAATATGATAAATATGGGTAGCAATGGAAAACACCATTCATATCATTCATGGGACATGACTTGCATGATACGAATGTTGGCTACTTGTTGGCTATGCATTGCTGATGGCTCCATGGTGGCGAAAATGACCAGTGACCTCCTGTGAGACAAATCACTGGGCTTGTCCAAAGCTTGGTTAAGCTCCATGTAGACATTGATGAAGATCCATGGAATTGAGGCCACCCCATTTTCAGTCGGCCAACGATTCGGTTGGAAGGGTACTTTAGTCCTTTTGTTCTTTATTGTTCATGGTGATATATCTAAGAGTGGCTATGGAATTGGCTCTTTAAGTTGGCATCGTTCTGCATCTCCAGCTACAAGTTGATACATATAGTTGCAAGGGTTGCCCTCTGCTTATTTAACATAGCCATGGAAAATGGCCCATTTTTAGATGGTTTACCTATTAAACATGGTGATTTTCCATGGCTATGTTAAATAACCAGATGGTAATATATTTTTTTTACTGGGCCATAACATGTTGCAACCATTGTTTATCACCCCGACTGCACCGTAGTCCCATTACCCATAGGATCCATGGTGCTGCTATATATGGTAACATTTACCATCAATATACCCCAAATGTTAGCATATATACCATACATGGATCCTATGGGTTATGTCCCAGGAGATGTAAGTTGCTTTCAGACAACGCCTCCAAAGTTGAAGGTGTCCGGAGCCTAGCGGCCTAGCGTCGCACCTCTCAATGAGCTGAGTCACCCATGAGACGTCCATAGACGTCAGTGCTGATGTAGTGCGAAATCGTATGTGTTCGTTTGGATGTTCGTATCGTTTGACCTGGTGAAGTTTGTGCGAAATGTATATAGGTAGATCATGGTAAAACCATGTAAATCCACCATTGTAGACTATGTGATGAAAGTGATAAACTGATGTCATCAGGTTCTCAAGGACAAGAAGAAGAGCTTGGAGCAGTTGCAGATCACCATGCAGCAAAAAATGTGCCTTGCTAACACCACGGGATTGCAAATGCTGACCAGGGTCAACGTCGGCCTTGAGAGCTACTCAAGTGTGGGTAAAGAGAGGAAGACAATAATTTTTTTTTGGCGGAGGACAACGTTGTTTGGCTTGCCCTGTTGACCTATACTGTAGTAAATCTGGGTTTGTCAGAAAATAGTATACCATAGTAAACCCCCAAATCCATTGGATTATAATCTGTTCCCTACTAAACATTTTAAAATACCACCTAGGGGTATACCCCATTTTCAGATGCACCCCCAATGCGTCCTGCCATGGCAGTCGCGGCGCAGGTATATGCTTCAGCAGCAGCAGGAAGCTGCAAAGAGTGAGGAACGGTGAGAGGTCAGACCTTTTTTTGGGTCTGTCTGAAAATAGGGGATACCCCAACAATTGCTGTTCTATAATGGGGAACATATAATGATAAACCATGAGGCCATGAGGATTTAGGGGTACCCAATTTTCAGAAAAAGCCATCCGGAAGATGGCCATGTCTCCAGGGAAGTGCTGATGAAGTGTGGACCCCCATGGCTCATTCGATGGGACCCAAAGATCTTGATAGCGCTGAGTATTTAAGTGAAATGAAGAAATGGTGGTGAGACCAGTGAAATACAAAAAAACAACAGAGTGACACAGACAGTTCCGAATCCTCCAATTAAATCTAAATTATTTAATATATTTAATGATTCATGTCAATAGTAGTTGCCCAGGTATCAAACGTAAGCCTCATGTAAGCCTCAAAGTCGTTCAGGATTTTTCTCTAAATATATCATGAATGATAGCAACACAATCTTGGCAGATCACGGAGCTCTCCGGGTAACTCGCGCCTGGATCCCACAAGTGGAGGACAGAAAAGGGCCATGCAGCGAGACATGCATCAACCATCAACCATCAACTGCATGAACAGTGAAGCAACTAAAATTTCAGAGCTTGTGAAGAACCGGCATATGTCTCTCTGTCAGTCTCTACTATGTTCCTACAGAAATATGCTGGAATGTCCTGTGTGTAGAACATGGAAGTGTTCTGACCTGTTTGGTAATGCTCTGGCATCAGACATTGACTTGCACGCTTAAGCTTCTGGACTAGGACGAGTCTCAGCTAGTGAACAGACCAGTCAGATACACATGACATGGCCCTGAATGTGCATATTGGAGGGTTTAAGAATAACTCTGACCAACTGTAACCAACCAGTGTGTGGGTTTGGGGGTCTCAATTTCATTGTCTTTCATTCACATGTCAATAAATTGTTGTAGTTCACCCAGATACAAAAATATTCCCAGAATGGATAATCACCCTTTAAAGATCATTAAAGGTTTATAGTGAGTTGTCCCCAGCGTACTGTCGACTTAATCCAGCAAAAAGCCAGCCCATGAACATCCAGCCAGCGCGCATGGCGGAGTATCATCGAGATCATCGAGTGCCAAAAAGAAAGGCCTCGGCCTCGTCCATGCCATGGCCATGGAAAAATCATGGAACATCACCAGGTATTGAGCTGGCAGAAACAACACAATACTGCTTGCAGATCTTGCAATAATAAATCTGGATAGATTATCACGCATGATCACGCATGCACTATTCTTCTGGGAATGATCCCAAAATGATCCAAAATGGCCTTACTTTCAGCTCAGTTAATCCTAATTTACCCAGAGACATGGATGTAAAATGGTGAAGTTCACAGGCATGGCCACCCAGAGTGCAGGCAGAACCGCAGCAGCGGTGGGGGATCTGGTTATCTCCATTATCTCCTGGGTGTGTCCGAAGAGGGGGGAATTTTCAGGGATGTCTATCAAAATGTAGGGTGATTTGAAATTTAAACTAGATTTTTGTCCATGTTTTGAGACTCCAGAGTGAAACAAGCTTGGTCCACCTTGATGAGCTTCATCTTACCACGTGATGTGATTTGAAACAAATTGCGACCGCATTCTGGCTCAGAATCGGCCGCACGCTAGAAACTAGCTGCGCATCTCTTTTTTTGAACATGACCATGGTGCGAGAACGCCTTCGGGCAATTCCAATGCTACTGCTGGGCCTTTGTTTAGGTGTTTGTCTCGAACGAAACTTTGTGGCCCTTTGGTCACCTCGCGGAGACTTCACCGGCTCCCAGAGTCGTCCATCGAGTCCAACCCGACACGCCAGGTGTCGCCTTGGCCAAACGGCCCGTTCGGCCACGTTAGTTGGGAATGAAGCACCCCTTTACCATGGCAACAGCAAATTTAAAGCAATCGTTGATGAAGACATTGAAAGCATGAGCCTTCGAGAATTCGCCAACGGTGGCTATACCGTGCTCTTTTTCTACCCATTGGATTTCACCTTTGTGTGTCCCACCGAGATTATCGCCTTTTCGGATCGATTTGAGGAGTTTAAGTCCCGGAATACCCAGGTCTTAGGAGTTTCAGTGGATAGCGAGTTTTCGCATCTGGCCTGGATTCAGATGTCCCGTGACGAGGGTGGCCTTGGGGGCTTGGAATATCCCCTGATTTCCGACTTTCATCGGGAGTTAGCCAAGTCCTACGGCATCCTCAGTCCTGATGGAGTGGCATATCGTGCCTTGTTCATCATCGACAAGGAGGGAGTGGTGCAGCATGCCACCGTGAACAACATGGCCTTTGGGCGAAATGTGGATGAAGTGCTTCGAGTCTTAGATGCTTGGAATAAATATTTGGACGATTTCAATTGTATCTCTCATTATTTAAATTATGTTTTTCTTGTATTTTCTGAGTCTCGCTGGTTTTGTTTGTGTTTGATTTTCCTCATTGATAGTCTGAATCCCCTGATAATCTTGGGAGACCTGTTTGATTATGTTTTATTCTTTTGGGGCTCTTGCAATGATGTTGCCCCCACCAGGGATGGACGCTTTTTAAGTCTATCAACATCTATCAACCAATCAAATGGGGTGAAATCAGCCAGTGGTTTCTGGATTCTTGACTTTCTTTGTGTCTCTTTGGATGATTTTGGATGCGGGGCGCCATTCACTACGTCAACCTTCCAAGGATGCCATTCAATACGTTCAGGAAAACCCTGACGAGGTCTGCCCTGCGGGTTGGCAACCCGGCGACAAGACCATGAGACCAGACTTCGACGGGAAGCGCGAATACTTTCAAGATGAGTGATATCATGAACCGGGGGAAACCCCCATACGGCTGTCAAAATGAACGGTGACACATGGTGATACTCTATTCAGTTTATGGTCAGAATGGGTCATACATGGTAAAATACTATTCTCTATTCAGTTTATGGTCAGAATGGGTCATACATGGTAAAATACTATTGCTTGAAGCAAACATCGGTGGGTGGTGGGATTAAGAACAATGTGCACCAGATAGTTTGATGTGAATATCAAGCTACCAGAGTTCTGATACATAGCCATACTGTATCCCAAACGCGCAACAAGAAAGTTCCTGCGCGTGAAAAAGACGGCAGCCGTTGTTTGCTGATGTGCTCAGAAGTATGCAAAACATGCGGAGCATGATGAGATTTGCATACGCATTTATTCCCGTGAACTATGTAGGTAATATTACTAACACTAATCATATGTATATGTTTTTGTTTGGTAGGATTTGATTTGGATGGATTGGGCAGGTCGCCCAAGTGCTTTGTCTGCTTGGTGCGATTCAGGCCAGCGGTCAGTGGCTTGAGCTGGGAGATAGGTGCAAGCGAGTATTAAATACCAAGTATCCGCTCGTAATGTTCTGTTCACGTCAATTAGACATTTGCGATTATATTGCAGCACAATATTTGCCCACTTTACTTTCACAACCAAACACATTATAAAGCAAGGCCCTTTTCCGGGATGTTATTTTCATCGAGAAAAAAAACTGCGCTTCTTCCAACATACCCTACTTGTTTGGCCAACCCACAGTGTCTTATGGTCAGTCAGATTCTTTGATGTTTTTTCCTTACAGGATGAAACATGACATCCTGAACTGTGTCCGAATGGCTCCTGCAAACATAGCCCAGCATGGACATATTATGCAGATCACGAATTGCCTAAGCTTCATGGTATGTACACATATCAGTGTGTTTTGTTTGAAGCTAGAGCACCCATAAATCCACTGGTTATAAATGTATTAGATAATATACGGTAATATACGTATACATTGTAATTGATCATCATGTCGCACATGTTCACCACATTGTGTTTAAATGTGTTTAATTGTGTTTACATTGGTTTAATTTGCCACCCTAAGTAGCCATAGAAATGGGGGTTTTACCTTACAATTTATTCATAGTACTTTTACCAATTTCTTTGGGGTCTTTGGAGGGAGGTACGCAGTTTTCAAACCCAGGCCTGGTCACGGGCATTCACCGGTGTGGAGCCCCAATCGGATCCTGATAGTTGAGTTGAGAAGTTTGGATGTTCAAATGGTCAAAATTCATTAGCAAGTACTCGTACAAATATATCATAGTGTACTATGATAAAACGTGACAAAAAAACATATTCCATGTATATACAGTATACTGTATGCTGTATTCCAATATACAAGATACTGGACATATTAATGACTGATGTTCAATCCTCATATGTTTGTCCTGGTGTGCAGCATTTTGAGCCCAAAAACAAATTGTCGCAAGATGGCACAGGTTTCCCCCAAGATACACCAAGGCCATGTGTAAAATTGTGTAAAAACATCCGAATTTAAACCACCCCATCCCAGCGCGGGTGGCATGGGATGGGAGGATGGGATTCTGCACGCCAAGGTACAAGCGGCCAGTGGCCGAGAAGGCGTGAGTTTCATGGATACGGACCAGAAATGGACGCGGACCTCATGGATTTCATTGTCCCTGCAGATTGGTACCCCCAATTAGCACAGTGGTTTATTATGGTTCTACAGACGTGATCTGGCTGATTTTTTTGGCGATCTCACAAGGACCTCAGCCTATTTCAGTGAATGATTGTGATTCAACTAGAAAGGATTCGATCATTGAGGAAATGGACAATGTTTTTGAACTTTGCATGGGAGTTTTATATGATATATGTGTTACGTATTGTTACATGTTTCATTGTTTCATTGCCAAAACTGGGATTATTGCTGTTTTTCTTCGGAGGTTGACAGTCGGTTGACACTTGTTTCCACCACCGGGAAACGCCTCAAATGCCTTGCTAACCGCAAACCATTTCGAGGTCCTTGTGCTGCAGGTACACCCCTATAAGTTGATATAACATGATGTGCGTATGCGAGTTTGGCTGAAAATAGGATACCTCAAATGTTGATAGTTTATCATCATCTTCCCGTACTAAAATGATCTAAAATGGTCACTCAGGAGTAATATATATACCCAATGTTCAGACAAACCCATGCCCTGCCGTATAGCTTGAACACACTGTTTATTTCTGGTCTATAACTGTCGATAATTGTCTATATATAGTCAAGAACAAGTATCTAAACCTACTCATGTTGAATTATATACACTATATGATACATAATAATAATAATAATTGATAGAAGTTGGCTAGATCACACTGGAACAATCTTCCAAGGCCAATGTATTGGGGGACGGTGGTTGGTTTCGAATATGGTGTGCTCTTCCAGCTTTGATTTGGCACAGTTGATGTCTCCTGTGGACTCGTTTCTTTGTTGTTGGTTATCAAGCTATCGCTTGATCAGCTTGATGCGCTGCGTGATGAAAGTCAAGTGGTGTGATGGTTGCTCAGTTATTTGACCAACCATCTGATGAAAGACTTGCTAATCTTCTCACTGATTGGCAGCTGGTGCATGTGTTGATGCTTGTTGCTGGCTCATGGGCCCATGGGCTCATGGGCTGGACTTGTTCCAATGATTGTCCCTGCTTGTCCCTGCTTGTCCCTGCCCTTCAGTGCTGTGCTGGTGGCCAGGCATGGCGTCACTCAGATGGCAGGCAAGTGGTGAGGAATCCCTGCTTTCTTGATAGATGTTTTTAATTTATGGTTTATTTCAATCATCGTGTATGAGATATCCCCAGTTGATTCTTGGCGGACCAATCGAATTACAATTTGACGACAAAGACGGGATGTGATGACACTGTAACAGTCACAACCATGGCAGTACATCCAGACACGGATTCTTGACAAACTCGGAGTTGGCAGACCCTCCAAATACCTTCAAATTTTGGTAAAAGTACACAAAATGTAAACAATAATGTGTATTCATTCTTTATACAGTAATCTTTATAGGCATACTTTGAGGGTCTAGGAATGGACTAATCTAATCTAATCTAATCTAATTTAATAATATAATATAATATAATACAATATAATATAATATATTTTAATATATGTTAAAAAACATTATATTATATATATATATATATTCAAAGGAAATTGGGAAGCAATCTTCCGAGTTACGGGTGACTTTTACCTGTAACAATACACTCAATGAAGGGTGGTGTGAGACTTTACCTCACATAAGAATACACTTAATGAAGGGTGGTGTGAGACTTTGGTGTGCGACTTTACATCACATAAGAATACACTTCATGAAGGGTGGTGTGAGACTTTGGTGTGAGACTTTACATCAGGGGTGACCTAGGGTTTGGGGAGGAAGCCGCAGCACGAACCCGTGCGTTTTTCCGTGTAAAGTGGCTTCGGCCGGGGATGAAAGGTACCTCCTGTGTGCGGCGGTTGCGGCTGCGGTCGTTTTGGTTCCTCCTCTGTGTTCTGCAACGAGTGGTTGTTCCTGTGCGCATAGTTCTCTGTGTTTCTTGAAGCTGTGGTTGCAGATCGCATTGGAATGGCTGCATGAATGTTGCATGGGCTATGTTTTGGGGAGGAAGCCGGACCAAGAAACCTTTTAAGTTTTTCGGTGTAAAGTGGCTGCGGCCGGCGGTGAAAGGCACCTCATGTGTGCGGCAGGTGCGTCTGCGGTCGTTCCGGACGCGATTGGTTCCTCCTCTGTGTTCTGGAACGAGTGGTTGTGTCTGTGTGCGTAGTTCTGCGCGTTTCTTGAATCTGTGGTTGCAGATCGCATTGTGATGGCTGCATGATTGTTGTCATCTGGTGTTGCCATGCGTGTAGAGAGATGCAGGTTTGCTACGGGATGCTGCGAAACGTATATTGTAATGGCTGCATGAGTGTTGCCTGGGCTTTGTTTTGGGGAGGAAGCCGGAGCACGAAACCTTGTATTTTTCCGCGTAAAGTGGTTGCAGCCGGCGATGAAAGGTACCTCGTGCGTGCTGCGGGTGCGGGTTCCTCCTCTGTGTTCTGCAACGAGTGGTTGTGTCGATGTGCGTAGTTCTATATGTTTCTTGAATCTGTGGTTGCAGATCGCATTGGAATGGCTGCGTCAAGGTTGCTGGGCGCGGCGGCTGCATGCGTAATACTATCTGTTTGCAGCTGGAGATCGCAAATCGTATTGGAGTGGCTGCATCAAGGCTGCGACAGTGATTTGTCAGCAGATTTTCTCAGTTTTTGCGCTAGCAATATTCCTTTTAAAATTCCTTTTAAAAGTGTTTCAAAATCGTCTTTTTTTCGCTTTGGCACCGAGATCCGGTTTTGGAGCTGCAATTCCTGTTGTAATTATGTACAAGAAAGCTTCTCTGTGTAGTTTTTTTCTGTAAAAGCTTGCTGTGTGTAAAAGATTTTGTGTGTAAAAGCTTGCTGTGTGTAAAAGCTTCTCTGTGTGTAAAAGCGTCTCTGCGTAAAAGTTTCTGTGTGTGTAAACGCTTGCCATGTGTAAAAGCACTGTGTGTAAGTGTAAGTGTTCTGTGTGTAAACGCTTTGTGGTACAAAGTAGTACTGGGAAGTGCTTTGTGCAAGCTTTGTAGTAGTACAAAGTAGTACTGGGAAGTGCTTTGTGCAAACTTTGTAGTACAAAGTGGTGCTGGAAACGACTTTGTGCAAGCTTTGTAGTACAAAGTAGTACTGGAAAGTATTTTGTGCAAGCTTTTTAGTACAAAGTAGTACTGGAACGTGCTTTGTGCAAGCTTTGTAGTACAAAGTAGTGCTGGGACGTACTTTGTGCAAGCTTTGTAGTACATACAAAGTACAAAGTAGTACTGGGAAGTAGTTTGTGCAAGCTTTTTAGTACAAAGTAGTACTGGGAAGTACTTTGTGCAAGCTTTGTAGTACAAAGTAGTATTGGGAAGTGCTTTGTGCAAGCTTTTTAGTACAAAGTAGTACTGGGAAGTATTTTGTGCAAGCTTTGTAGTACAAAGTAGTACTGGGACGTGCTTTGTGCAAGCTTTGTAGTACAAAGTATTTTGTAAAGACTGTTCTGTGTAAATGCATCTGTGTCTCAAGCTTTTTTCTGACGTGCAGACGAGCCGAGATGAGTTGAGACTAGCTTCGGTGAGATGAGAGAGGTTGAGCTGTGCTCAGATGACATGAAAATAACCAAGAAGAACTTAGCTGACATATGGGAAGACATGAAATGAGATGAGAAGAGCTCAGATGAGATGAGTTGAGGTGAAGTGCAAGTGTGGAGTGTGGGGTGTTGTGAAGTGTGAGGAAAGTGTTTGCTTGACGTTGCATTGCACCGGGGTCGCGCGCAGGTCATGTTCTTGGACAACAGCACTGCAACAGCTTCGCACAAAGCACGCGCGCACAGGCCTGGCTGGCGCACGGCGCGTGCAAGTTCTCGAAGTAGTACTGGGAAGTGATTCATGAAAGCTTAGATGACATATGAGAAGAGATAAGATGAGAAGAGATGAGCTGGGATAAGGTGAGAAGAGCTCAGATGAGATGAAGTGTGGAGTGGGAAGAATGCAGTGTGAAGTGTGGGGCGTGAAGAGTGCAGTGTGAAGTGTGGAGTGTGAAGTGTGAAGTGTGGAGTGCGAAGTGGAGCTTCAAATGTGACATGTCGCCCCGCCTCGTGCGGGTACTACTGGTATATACATACATATAATATTTACTTGTATATAATCATAACAACAATAATAATCGATAATGATAATGATTATTTGATTGTATTTACATATATGTATAAACATATGTATGTATGTGTATATATATATATATATGCATAAATATATTTGTATATATGTATTTGGTGATTGGCTCTATCATCCCAGTTTGTAGCTGTGGATGTTTGTTTTTATATTATGTGTTTTCCGTTTTTGCCACACGACTGAAAGATGTGTTCGGCCTGAAACGCGTTGCCATTTACCATCCCAGTCCTGACACAACCCTCAGTAGACAAACATGGCTGCAAAATGCTGCAAAACAACACATTTTTTCGGGAATATATGGGAATCGTATGGAATCGTTATATCTGCAAAATTGATTTGTTTCTGACCATTTTCCAGCCCTCAAACGGTTTGACTCTCGTCATAGGGTGATGTATATAAGTGTGATTTAAGTCAATCCTGCCTTTGTTGCTCGAATATGTTCGAACAGTGAACCTCTTCTGTTCCATTTTGTGTGGTAAAATACTGATTTTCCTTGGTTCCATCTACAGGAATTATCGGTCGGGGAAACATCAAATGTGCTGGTTGGAAGATCGACTTGTGGTACGTAGTTTCAACCCTCCATGCCTCTGAATTTCCGTGAAATCCCCGAGTTTGGCTGGTGAAATCATCTTAAAAAAATAAAACATATCTTAGATATTCTTAAACCCTCTCAAATCATCCTCAATATTCTTCAACCATCTTTCGTTTAGAGGATCTTGAATCATATTTGATCAAATCGAACTCGAAATGGGTGTTTTTCCCTTCCTCGGAGGCGGCCGCGTGGTCTTCTTAGGGTCGCCTTCGTGCATCGAGGTGGTGCTGCAGCGGCTTTGGGAGTCCCAAAACGGTGACTTCGAGGCGGAGAAAAAGGGGAGGTCGCCATGGGCAATGGTTATTTAATGGTTGTTCAATGCTTATAACAACCACTTAACCGTGATGAGTAATGATGAAACATATTATTCATCATGGGTATTAATTGGTTATTAGCCGTCAATGATGAGGATTCGTTTAATTTCGGTTAATTAATTTGGTTACGTGTGGTTACGAATGATCACGACTTGTAAACCCTTAACCACAAATCGTCCCTGAATCGGGTATAACATGTTTTAAGATGTTGTAAGTATCATCCCCAGATGGTAGGTTTATCATTGGGTTTCCCACTTGATCTATAATTATCGGTATTGGGATTTGTTGGGAAGAGAACTCAATATTATATAAATCCTTAGGACCTATCATCATTCAATCTAATTCATATATAATATGTATGCAGGAGATAATAAGTAAAGAAATGAGACCACCCACTTTTATTGACCAAGCACACTATTTCTGAGGGGTATGAAAGCCAATCATTTTATGGGGGTCTTGTAGGGTATCAAAGATTGACCATGGGGGATTGCAAGGTCTAGAAACACTGATGGGGATTGAAGCACAAATCAAACATGGGGGTAGAACCATCGGAAATACCTCCAATATGAAGTGATCTGGATCCCTACTGGGCAGTCAAATTGACTCTGAAGAATCGGACATTTGAAACTCCAGCATCACTATCATCACTATGAAATTTGCGAATATTCATCCTGGTCGTATGTATATAGATAAATGTATACTTATATAACTTATATATATATATTTATATATATATACATACATAATATTCTATACATATACATATGCGTACACACTTACATAAACATAGTGGTACATATATTTGTGTAGAACCATACACAAGTTGGTTATAGCATGGGAAATACAGATGCTAAGTGCGAAATTTTGCAAAAGAATTGGTTGGTTGTACATTTGCATACCAACAAACCGGTTCGGCAAACATACCATACATGGAAAGTAGGGCAAATCTCGCAAATCCATGCTTCCATTGGACCTACTGTATCATTTCTGAATATTTCCGACAGGTGTGCGCTGTAGTGTCGAGGCCTCCAAAGAGAGTGAAGAAGGCAGGTGAAGCTCGGAGGGTTTGCTACGTTAATCAGCTATAGATTCATCAATATACTACCCAATTCTTTTTGGAATGGTGGGGTAAGGGTACCTACCCATCAATCAAGGGGGATCTAATCACAGCTATACGAATTAATCTAGACCCGGGACTCGGTTCGAATTGGGATTCGGTTTCCCCGGCCTGGGTTTGATTCGCTTCAGTGGCGTTGATAGAAAGTCACTGGCCAGCGTGAAAATGGCATGTTCTGCAGATCTACTGTATGATTCACCACGGGGTGTATCTACTGAATCCGTGTGTTAGCTAATAGTGTTTGGTAACTTTGTAAATTTTTGAACCACCAATCGGGTTCCATTTGCCTTCTGGTAATCTGACACAGCCATGGAAAATGGCCATGTTGATTAGGTAAATCATCTACAAATGGATAATGTTCCATTGCTATGTTGCAGTAAATTATTGGAGGGCAGTGGAGAGAACATATCTACGAGACATATCAAGCTGCCTTGGCAATGTCATTTCAGCTAGTTTCAAAAAATATATCCACCCTAAAAACGGGATGATGGTCCCCAAGTATTTGGCTATAACTTGGCTGTAAGTTGCATGGAGATGGGTCAACATGGGCCCTGAATCCCGTGATGATTAATGCCCAGTATCCTATGTTTAACATCCCCATTCTTGAGGCTTAAAAATCCAATAAAATCCCAGTCATCCGTAAATATCATCAAAAATATCCCAAAATTATCCCAATACAATCCCAGTAAAATCCAATTGTTTATGGTTTAACCCAATATTATCCCTGTTCTTTATGATCAATCTCCATCATCCCCATGGTTGTTGTTGAAATGGCTCGATAAAGGCGGTCAGCAAGACGGCCGTGCATGAGCTGGCGGAAAAACTTGGTGCATGGAATCCCGGACCCTGGTGCTCCGGTGGGGGTTGTTTGAGAACAGAACCAACAATGTTGTGCGGATAAATCGCGATAATAAAATGCGAATATACGTGTTAATTATAAAAAAAATATTATGTATGTATGTATGTATGTATGCATGGATGTATGTATGTATGTATGTATGTACTGTATGTAATGTATGTAATGTATGTAATGTATGTAATGTAATGTAACAAAATGTAATGTAATGTAATTTAATGTAATGTAATTTAATGTAATGTAATGTACTGTAATGTAATGTAATGTATGTATGTGTGTAATGTATGTAATGTATGTAATGTATGTAATGTAATGTAACATAATGTAATGTAATGTAATTTACTGTAATGTAATGTACTGTAATGTAATGTAATGTATGTATGTGTGTACTGTATGTAATGTATGTGATGTAATGTAATGTAATGTAATGCAATGTAATGTAATGTATGTAATGTAAGTAATGTATGTAATGTATGTAATGTAATGTAATGTAACGTAAGGTAATGTAATTTAATGTAATTTAATGTAATGTAATGTACTGTAATGTATGTATGTATGTATGTATGTAATGTATGGCAATGTAATTTAATTTAATGTAATGTAATGTAATGTAATGTATGTAATGTATGTAATGTATGTAATGTATGTAATGTATGTAATGTATGTAATGTATGTATGT